>Ga0102591_1000095_pt1 | contig 218351 bp, 191 predicted proteins | sample AraplaCol_mCL_r2_2_FD_76860 | JGI IMG/M metagenome (GOLD analysis project Ga0102591, IMG submission 76860) | Arabidopsis root microbial communities from North Carolina, USA - plate scrape MF_Col_mCL_r2 (SPADES assembly) (version 2) | ecosystem: Host-associated > Plants > Roots > Endosphere... | reverse complement strand
CGATGCTGCTGGTCGTCGTCTATGTCGGCGCGGTCGCGGTGCTCTTCCTCTTCGTGGTGATGATGCTCGACGTCGATTTCGCCGAGTTCCGCCAGGGCTTCCTGAACTACCTGCCGATCGGCGCGCTCATCGGCTTCATCTTCGCGGTCGAGCTGCTGCTCGTCGTCGGCGCCTGGGTCATCGATCCGCAGATCGTCAAGGCGCCGGTCGCGGCCATCCCGAGCAACATCACCAACACCGAGGCGCTCGGGCGCGTGCTCTACACGCAGTATGTCTACTACTTCCAGGCGGCGGGCCTCGTGCTGCTCGTCGCCATGATCGGCGCCATCGTGCTGACGCTGCGCGAGCGGCCGGGCATCAAGCGCCAGCATGTTCCGACCCAGAACGCCCGCACCAAGGACGCGGCGATGGAGGTCAAGCAGGTGCCCTCGCGGGCCGGCGTTCCCGAGGAGATGGCGTGATGATCGGACTGGGCCACTTTCTCGCCGTCAGCGCTATCCTGTTCACGCTCGGCGTTCTCGGCATCTTCATCAACCGCAAGAACGTCATCGTCATCCTGATGTCGGTCGAGCTCATCCTGCTCTCGGTCAACATCAACTTCGTCGCCTTCTCGAGCTTCCTGAACGACATCGTCGGCCAGGTCTTCGCTCTGCTGGTGCTGACCGTGGCGGCGGCCGAGGCCGCCATCGGGCTCGCCATTCTCGTCGTCTACTTCCGCAACCGCGGCTCGATCGCGGTCGAAGACATCAACATGATGAAAGGCTGAGCGCTAGCCACGCGCCTGGACCTCACGACCATGTATCACGCGATCGTCTTCCTCCCCCTGATCGGCTTCCTGATCGCCGGCCTCTTTGGCCGGCTGATCGGCGCGCGCGGCTCCGAGATCGTCACGACCTCGCTGCTCTTCGTCTCGGCGGCTCTCTCCTGGGTCGCCTTCGCTCAGGTCGGCTTCGGCCACGGCACGACACGGGTCCAGGTCGCGAGCTGGATCGCCTCCGGCGAGCTGCAGGTCGACTGGGCCTTCCGCATCGACACGCTGACGGCGGTGATGCTGGTCGTCGTCAACACCGTCTCCTCGCTCGTGCACCTCTATTCGATCGGGTACATGCACGAGGATCCGCACCGGTCGCGCTTCTTCGCCTATCTCTCGCTCTTCACTTTCGCGATGCTGATGCTGATCACGTCGGACAATCTCGTCCAGATGTTCTTCGGCTGGGAAGGCGTCGGTCTCGCCTCCTATCTCCTGATCGGCTTCTGGTACCAGAAGCCTTCGGCCAACGCCGCGGCGATGAAGGCCTTCATCGTCAACCGCGTCGGCGATTTCGGCTTCTCGCTCGGCATCTTCCTGGTCTTCGTGCTGTTCGGCTCGGTTGCCTTCGACGGCATCTTCCCGCGCGCCGGCGAGCTGGTGAGCCAGAACTTCCATTTTCTCGGCCATGACTGGAACGCGCTGACGCTGACCTGCCTGCTGCTCTTCATGGGCGCGATGGGCAAGTCGGCGCAGTTCCTGCTGCACACCTGGCTGCCGGACGCGATGGAAGGCCCGACCCCGGTCTCGGCCCTCATCCACGCCGCGACCATGGTCACCGCCGGCGTCTTCATGGTGGCGCGCCTGTCGCCGATCTTCGAATATGCCCCGGCCGCGCTCACCGTCGTGGTCGTCATCGGCGCCACCACCGCCTTCTTCGCGGCGACGGTCGGCCTCGTGCAGAACGACATCAAGCGCGTCATCGCCTATTCGACCTGCTCGCAGCTCGGCTACATGTTCGTCGCGCTCGGCGTCGGCAATTACGGCGCCGGCATCTTCCACCTCTTCACCCACGCCTTCTTCAAGGCGCTGCTGTTCTTGGGCGCCGGCTCGGTCATCCACGCGATGCATCACGAGCAGGATATGCGCCACATGGGCGGCCTGCGTAAGCACATCCCGCTGACCGCAATCGCCATGACCATCGGCACGCTGGCGCTGACCGGCTTCCCCGGCTTCGCAGGCTACTTCTCGAAGGATGCGATCATCGAGAGCGCCTATGCCTCGGTCGCGCATGGCGGATTCGCCAGCTCCTATGCCTTCGTGCTGCTCGTCGTGGCCGCCTGCATGACCTCCTTCTACTCCTGGCGGCTCTACTTCATGACCTTCGAGGGCGCCCCGCGCTGGGGCCATGGGCATGACGCGCATGGTCACGGCCATGATGATCACGCGCATGCCGCTCACGGTCACGACGATCATGCCCATGCCGCGCATGGCCATGATGATCACGGCCACGGCCATGACCATACGCCGCATGAGAGCCCCTGGGTGATGCTGATCCCGCTCGCCGTGCTCTCGGTCGGCGCGGTCATCGCCGGCTACGCCTTCAAGGAATATTTCATCGGCCACGACTTCGAGCATTTCTGGAAGTCGGCGCTGTTCATGGGCAAGGAGAACCACATCCTCCACACCATGCACGAGGTGCCGGGCTGGGTCGTCTGGTCGCCCTTCGTGGCGATGGTGATCGGCTTCGTGCTCGCCTACCTGATGTATGTCCGTTGGCCGGAGGTTCCGGGCAAGCTCGCTGCGGCGAACCCGGCGCTGTACCAGTTCCTGCTCAACAAGTGGTACTTCGACGAGCTCTACGACTTCCTGTTCGTGCGCCCGGCGAAGTGGCTTGGCCGCTTCCTCTGGAAGAAGGGCGACGGCTTCGTCATCGACGGCTTCGGGCCGGACGGCGTCTCGGCCCGGGTGGTCGACGTGACCAACCGGGTGGTCCGGCTCCAGACCGGCTATCTCTATCACTATGCCTTCGCCATGCTGATCGGCGTCGCAGGGCTGGTGACCTGGTATCTTGTGACCCGCGGGTGAGATGATGTCCTTCGGTTTCGGTATCCTCACCGGTCTTCTCGTCCTGCCGCTGATCGGCGCTGCCTTCATCCTGGCGCAGCGCGGCGATCAGGCCTCGGTCGACTCCAACGCCCGCTGGGTCGCGCTGATCACTACGGTGCTGACCTTCGTGCTCGCCTGCGTCGCCTGGGCGCGCTTCGACACGGCCAATCCCGGCTTCCAGCTCGTCGAGACCCATGGCTGGGTCTCGGACGCGATCCGCTTCAAGCTCGGCGTCGACGGCTTCTCCTTCCCCTTCATCGTGCTGACGGCCTTCCTGATGCCGTTCTGCATCCTCGCCTCCTGGACCTCGGTCGAGAAGCGGGTGCGGGAATACATGGTCGCCTTCCTGGTGCTGGAGACGCTGATGATCGGCGTCTTCGCGGCGCTCGACCTCGTGCTGTTCTACCTGTTCTTCGAGGCCGGCCTGATCCCGATGTTCCTGATCATCGGCATCTGGGGTGGAAAGCGGCGCGTCTACGCCTCCTACAAATTCTTCCTCTACACGCTGCTCGGCTCGGTGCTGATGCTGCTCGCCGTGATGGCGATGTACTGGAACGCCGGTACCACCGACATTCCGACGCTGCTGACGCACAAGTTCCCGTCGCAGATGCAGCCCTGGCTGTGGCTGGCCTTCTTCGCCTCCTTCGCGGTGAAGATGCCGATGTGGCCGGTCCATACCTGGCTGCCCGATGCCCACGTCGAGGCGCCGACGGCCGGCTCCGTCATCCTGGCGGCGATCCTGCTGAAGATGGGCGGCTACGGCTTCATCCGCTTCTCGATCCCGATGTTCCCGGAAGCCTCGGCGATGTTCGCGCCGCTGGTCTTCGCGCTCTCCGTCATCGCCATCGTCTACACCTCGCTGGTGGCGCTGATGCAGGAGGACATCAAGAAGCTGATCGCCTACTCCTCCGTCGCCCATATGGGCTTCGTGACCATGGGCCTCTTCACCCTGACGCCGCAGGGCATCCAGGGTGCGATGTTCCAGATGATGAGCCACGGCCTCGTCTCCGGCGCGCTCTTCCTTTGCGTCGGCGTGATCTACGATCGCATGCACACCCGCGAGATCGCCGCTTATGGCGGCCTGGTGAACCGCATGCCGGTCTATGCCGTGGTCTTCATGGTCTTCACCATGGCCAATGTCGGCCTGCCCGGCACGGCCGGCTTCGTCGGCGAGTTCCTGACGCTGCTCGGCGCCTTCCGCGCCAACACCTGGGTCGCCTTCATCGCGACATCCGGCGTCATCCTCTCGGCGGCCTACGCGCTCTGGCTCTATCGCCGCGTCGTCTTCGGCGAGCTGGTTAAGCCCGAGCTCAAGGACATCCAGGACCTGAACCGCCGCGAGATGCTCATCCTCGTGCCGCTCGTCCTGCTGACGATCTGGTACGGCGTGCAGCCGCACACGATCCTCGACGCCTTCGCGGCGCCGACGGAAGCGCTCATCAAGAACTACCAGGCCGCGCTCACCGCCGCGAAGACGGCGGTGGCGGCCGTGCAGTAAGGTTTCGTCATGGCTCTGCCCGCTCTCGGCCCGGCCCTGCCGGAAATCATCCTGGCGCTCGGCGCCATCGCCATGGTGCTGATCGGCGCCGTGCAGCGCGAGCGTTCGACCCGCCTGCTGGAGGCCATCGCGCTCCTGCTGCTCGCGGTGGTACTCGTGATCTCGCTCTCGGCGAGCGGCACGCAGACGACCTTCAACAACGGCTTCATCGTCGACGGCTTCGCCCGCTTCATGAAGGTGCTGACGCTCGTCGGCGCCGCGGCGGCGATCCTGCTCTCGGCCGATACGCTGCGGCGCGACGGCTCGATGCGCTTCGAGTTCCCGATCCTCGTCGTGCTGGCGACGATCGGCATGATGATGATGATCTCGGCCAACGACCTCATCAGCCTCTATGTCGGCCTCGAGCTGCAGTCGCTGGCGCTCTATGTCGTCGCCGCCTTCGACCGCGACAACGCCAAGTCTACCGAGGCGGGCCTGAAGTACTTCGTGCTCGGCGCGCTCTCTTCCGGCATGCTGCTCTATGGCGGCTCGTTGGTTTATGGCTTCACAGGCACCGTCACCTTCCCGGGCATCGCCGCGGCCACGCAGGGCGGGCATGTCGGCATCGGCCTGATCTTCGGCATCGTCTTCATCGCCGCCGGTGTCGCCTTCAAGATCTCGGCCGTGCCGTTCCACATGTGGACGCCGGACGTCTATGAGGGCGCGCCGACCCCGGTCGCCGCCTTCTTCGCCTCGGCGCCCAAGATGGCGGCGATGGCAATGGTGGTCCGCGTCTTCATCGGCGCCTTCCCGGGCGCGATCACCGAATGGCGCCAGATCATCGTCTTCATCTCGATCGCCTCGATGGCGCTCGGCGCCTTCGCGGCGATCGGCCAGCGCAACATCAAGCGCCTGCTCGCCTATTCCTCGATCGCGAATATGGGTTACGCGCTGGTCGGCCTCGCCGCCGGCACGCCCGACGGCGTGCAGGGCGTGATGACCTATATGGCGATCTATCTCGCCACGACGCTCGCCGCCTTCGCCTGCGTGCTGATGATGCGTCGCGACGGCAAGCTGGTCGAGGACATCAACGAGCTTGCCGGCCTGTCCCGTACCAATGGCTGGATGGCGTTCGCGATGTCGATGATGATGTTCTCGCTCGCCGGCATCCCGCCGCTCGCCGGTTTCTGGGCGAAGTGGTACGTCTTCCTGGCCGCGATCAATGCAAAGCTCTATGTGCTCGCCGTCATCGGCGTGCTGACCAGCGTCGTCGGCGCCTATTATTATCTGCGCCTGGTCAAGGTGATCTATTTCGACGAGCCGAAGCCGGCCTTCGAGAAGGCGGACCTCGGCGTGCGGACGGTCCTGCTCGTTTCGGCGATCTTCGTCGTGGCGCTCTCGTTCCTGCCGGCGCCGCTCTTCGACTCGGCGGCGGCGGCGGCGAAGTCGCTCTTCTGAGCTGATGGCGCGTGCTTGGTGAAGCGGCCCGCGCTGCGGGCTATCGGCTGATCATCCGCGACGCGGTCGCCTCCACCATGGAGGAGGCTCGTCGCGCGCTCGATCAGGGCGAGCCGGGCAAGCTCTGGATCGTCGCGCGCAGCCAGGAGGCGGGCAGGGGCCGGCATGGCCGGCAATGGGGTTCGCCCCCCGGCAATCTCTACGCCAGCCTCCTGCTGACCGATCCGTGCGAGCCTCCGCTCGCGCCGCAGCTCGGCTTCGTCGTCGGGCTGGCACTCCACGATGCCGCGTCCCGGCTGCTTGGCCCGGCGGCGTCCGCGCTCAAGCTGAAATGGCCGAACGACCTCTTGCTCGACAAGGCCAAGACCTCTGGGCTGCTGCTCGAAGGCGAGAGCCGGGCAGGGCGGCTCAACGTGATCATCGGCTGCGGCGTCAATATCGCCTCCTGCCCCTCCGACACGCCCTATCCGGCGACCTTCCTCAAGGCGTTGGCGCCTGAGGCCAGCGTCGAGGCCATGCTGGAAGCCCTCAGTGACGCCTGGGCCAAACGCTTCGCGATCTGGTCGCAACCTGGCGGCTTCGGCCCGACGCGCGCGGCCTGGCTCGAACGCGCCGCCTTCCTCGGTGAGACGATCACCATCCGCCTGCCGGAGGGGCCCTTGAGCGGCCGTTTTGCCGGGATCGATCCGACCGGGCGCCTCGAACTCGAGACGGAGGCCGGGCGGCGCCTGATCGACGCCGGCGACCTGTTCTTCGGGGCTGCCTGACCCGGCGCGGCCGCGCTGGCTTGCTGCGCTGAGACCATGCTAAGGGGACACTCCCGGTTCAACGCGGGTCATCCCGGGTCTCCGCTTCGCTTCATCCGGACGGCGCGCGTTTCCGACACTTCTTCCAGGACGCTGGGACGGGGCTGCGAGAAGCGCGCCGCCGGCAGCATCCATGCCTTCAGGATTCCCAGTGACCCGCTCCAGCGACCAGCTCGTTTTCGTTCCCCTCGGCGGCCTCGGCGAGATCGGCATGAATGCCGCTCTCTACGGCTTCGGGCCCGAGGGGCGGCGAAAATGGATCCTTGTCGATTGCGGCCTCTCCTTCGCGGGGCCGGAGGCGCCAGGCATCGACATCGTCCTGCCGGATCTGCGCTACATCGTCGAGGAGCGGGCGAACCTCATCGGCATCGTGATCACCCACGCCCATGAGGATCATATCGGCGCGCTCGCCGCGCTCTGGCCCTCCCTGCGCGCGCCGGTCTACTGCACGCGCTTCGCTGCGGGCCTCCTCGCCACGCGCCGCCTCTCGGAGCCCGGCGCGCCCAATGTCGAGATCAATGTCGTGCCGCAGGGCGGGCGCATCACGCTCGGGCCCTTCGACATCGAGTTCGTGCCGGTCGCGCATTCCATCCCCGAGTCGAATGCGCTCGCCATCCGGACGCCCGTCGGTCTCGTCGTCCATACCGGCGACTGGAAGATCGACCCAACGCCACGCGTCGGCCTGCCGACCGACGAGAAGCGCCTGCGCGAGCTCGGCGACGAGGGCGTGCTGGCGCTGATCTGCGATTCGACCAATGTCATGCGCGATGGCACCAGCCCGAGCGAGGCCGATGTCGCCGCCAAACTGAAGGAACTGGTCGCCTCGGCGCCCGGCCGTGTCGCCGTCACCACCTTCGCCTCGAACGTCGCCCGTCTGCGCGCCGTCGCCGAGGCGGCCATGGCCAATGACCGAGACGTTGTCGTCGTCGGCCGCGCCATGGACCGCGTCATCGATGTCGCGCGCGAATGCGGCTATCTCGACGGCATCCCCGCCTTCCGCCCGGTCGATGCCTATGGCTACCTGCCGCGCGACAAGGTCGTGGCGCTGCTGACCGGCAGCCAGGGCGAGCCTCGCGCCGCCCTTTCACGAATTGCCGCGGACGATCACCCCGAGATTGCACTCTCGCCCGGCGACCGCGTGATCTTCTCGTCGCGCACCATTCCCGGCAACGAGAAGTCGGTCGGCAACATCCACAACGCGCTGGCGCGGGACAAGATCGAGATCATCACGGACCGCACCCATCTGGTCCATGTCTCGGGCCATCCGCGTCGTGAGGAGATGGCGCGGCTCTATGGCTGGCTCAAGCCGCAGATCGCGATCCCCGCCCATGGCGAGGATCTGCATCTGGCCGAGCATGAGAGCTTCGCTCGCAGCCTCGGCGTCAAGAATGTACTGCGCGCCGGCAATGGTGACGTCGTTGCGATCGGCACGGCAGGCGCGTCGAAGATCGACGAGGCGCCGCATGGCCGGCTCTATCAGGACGGCTCGCTGCTGGTGAATGCGCTGGAGAAGACGGTGCAGGAGCGCCGCCGGCTCTCCTTCGCCGGCATCGTCTCGGTCGCGGTTGCGGTCGACGAGAAGGGCAACCTTGCCGGCGAGCCCGAGATCGCGGTGCTCGGCCTGCCGCCGCGCACCCGCGACGGCACCGATTTCGAAGAATATGTCGCCGACACGGTCGGCGAGCTTCTCGACGGCATCCCCAAGTCCCGCCGCCGCGACCCCGAGGCCCTGCGCAATGCGCTGGAGCGCGGCGTTCGCAGCGCCGTCAATGAGGAGTGGGGCAAGAAGCCGCTGGTGCACGCGCTGGTGCTTGAGGTGTAGAACGGGCTGCCCGCACGCGCCGGAGAACAAGATGATCGGACGCCTCAACCATGTCGCCATCGCCGTGAAGGACCTCGCGGCGTCCACGGCGCTCTATCGCGATACGCTGGGCGCGCGGGTCTCGCAGCCGCTGCCGCAGCCGGAGCACGGCGTCACCGTCGTCTTCGTCGAATTGCCCAACACCAAGATCGAACTGCTCGAGCCGCTCGGCACCGATTCGCCGATTGCGAAGTTCCTCGAACGCAACGCCGATGGTGGCATTCACCACATCTGCTACGAGGTCGACGACATCCTTGCTGCGCGCGACCGGCTGAAGGAGCAGGGCGCCCGCGTGCTGGGTACCGGCGAGCCGCGCATCGGCGCCCATGGCAAACCGGTGCTCTTCCTGCACCCCAAGGATTTCCTCGGCACGCTGGTCGAGCTGGAACAGGCCTGAGACATGAATCTCGTCGGCGCTCTCGCGCTCTATTTCGTGATCTGGTGGATCACACTCTTCGCCGTCCTGCCTTTCGGCATCCGCAGCCAGCATGAAACTGGCGACGTCACGGCCGGCACGGAGCCGGGCGCCCCGGTTCTGCCCGGCCTGCTCAAGAAAGCGGCAATCACGTCGGTCATCGCCGCTGTGATCTTCGCCGGCGTCTATTATGTCTGGGTGACCTACGACATCTGAGGTCGGGCTGTCCTGCGGGGCTCGCAAACGGCTGGCAGCGTTCCGTGTAACCTGCCGCCGACAAAGGATTTTGCCCAAGAAAAAAGGCAAGGCCGATGCCTTGCCTTTGGGTAGTCTTTTTTTACCGCTGCATCGGCACCCAGTTCAAAGCGGGCAGCTCGCATGCAAGGCGGGCGTTTGTTCCTCCCAAGACCTGGTCCGCAGCGCTTTGTCTGGCAAAGCGCTCCCAGCACTGGAAGGCTTAGCCGATTGTGACGGGGCTGTCATCAGTTTAGGCACGCGCAGCCTCGAATTTTTGCAAGTTTCATCTCTTTTGCTCTTGTGCAGTGCAGCAAGATCAGATTCGGCCGATATTCGCGCCTTGTTCCGGTCAAAGGATACGGTTATCGACCGGCGATCCGCCGGGCTCGCCGGCGGCCATGGAGATCTTCATGCTGCGCAGCTCGCTCGCCGCCCTTGCCCTCCTCGCTACGCTTGGATTCGCCCAGGCCCAGGCCCCGAAGCCCGATCCCGAGAACACCGTGGTGCTGGAGACCAAGGACGGGCCGGTCACCATCCGGCTGCGGCCGGATCTCGCGCCCAAGCACGTCGCGCAGATCAAGGCGCTGGTGAAGCGCGGCTTCTATGACGGCATCGTCTTCCACCGCGTCATCGACGGCTTCATGGCCCAGACCGGCGATCCGACCGGCACCGGCACCGGCAAGTCCGACCTGCCGAATCTGCCGGCCGAATTCAGCCAGACGCCCTACAAGGTCGGCTCGGTCGGCATGGCGCGCTCGCAGTCGCCGGATTCGGCCAATTCGCAGTTCTTCATCTGCTTCGAGGGCTGCGGCTCGCTGACGGGTCAGTACACGCTCTTCGGCGAGGTCGTCTCCGGCATGGACGCCGTGCGCAAGATCAAGAAGGGCTCTTCGGCCAATAACGGCCAGGTCAGCAGCCCGGACAAGATCGTCCGCATGCGGATGCAGTCCGACGTGAAGTAAGCTGGGCGCAAGAAGCGGCCGCGGAGGGCCAAGGCGATGAAGCGGGTGACCTTCCTGAGCCTCCTGGCCCTCACCGTGGCCGCCGCGCCGGCCCTTGTCGCGCCGTCTCTGGCCCAGGATACGCGGGATCTCGGCCTGCCGCCGCCCTCAGGCTCGCAGTATCCGGTTCTGCCCCCGCCTGCGGGCTCGCAGAACCCGGTCCTGCCGCCGCAGAGCGGCCAGCGCTACAATCCCGGCATCGGCGGTCCGTTCGGCGGCAACGAGGACATTCCCGGCTTCGAGCAGCGCCGTATCGCCCCGCCGCAGTTCGGCCGGCGCAGCGGCGATGTCGGCCTCATCGGCTCCGTCTCGCCGCAGACGAAACCGGAGGGCGGGGAGGAGATCGTCGACAAGCTCGTCGACATCGCGCCAGCCCTGCGCCGCTGCTGGTCCCCGCCGGATCTGCCGGGCGATCTGACCGGCGCCATGGTCTCGGTCCGCTTCAGCCTGCGCCGTGACGGCACGCTCTTCGGCCAGCCGCGCGTGACCTGGGAGACGCGCCGCGGCAACACCGAATTCCAGAAGCGCTTCAGCGACTCCGCCGTCGAGGCTGTTCGCGCCTGCACACCGATGCGGTTGTCGGCGGGCCTCGGAGCGAGTATCGCGGGGCGACCCTTTATCATCCGCTTCCACGGCCGTGCGCCGACCGACGAAAGGCAAATCTGATGTCCCTCGATCCTGAGAACACCATCGTCATGGAGACGACCAAGGGCCCCGTGGTGATCAAGCTGCGTCCCGACCTCGCGCCGAACCATGTCGAGCGCATCAAGACGCTGGCCCGCGAGGGCTTCTATGACGGCATCGTCTTCCACCGCGTCATCGACGGCTTCATGGCCCAGGTCGGTTGCCCGCACGGCACCGGCACCGGCGGCTCGGACTATCCGGACCTGGCGCAGGAGTTCAATGCCGAGCCGCATGTCCGCGGCATCTGCTCGATGGCCCGCGCCCAGAACCCGAACTCGGCCAACAGCCAGTTCTTCATCGTCTTCGACGACGCCCGCTTCCTCGACAAGCAGTACACCGTCTGGGGCCAGGTCGTTGAAGGCATGGACAATGTCGACAAGATCAAGCGCGGCGAGCCCGTGCGCGATCCCGACTCGATCGTCTCGATGAAGGTAATGGCCGACGCGGCCTGAGGACTTCGCTTAGATCGCCGCGCGTCCTATCGGGCGCGATCACGGTGATCTAACAATGAGTTGCTCTAGGGCGAGCCCTCGTCCTGAGGAGCCGCGCTTGCGCGGCGTCTCGAAGGGCGGTTCCAGTCCGCACTGGAACATCCTTCGAGACACGAGCTTCGCTCGTTCCTCAGGATGAGGGCTCGCTGCTTTTGGACATGTCTCGCAGATCATGAACGTCGATCTCTTCGATTTCGACCTGCCCGAGGACCGGATCGCGCTGAGGCCTGCAAGCCCGCGCGATGCGGCGCGGCTGCTCGTCGTCAGGCCGGGAGCGCCCGAGCCGCTCGAGGACCGTAGCGTTCGCGACCTCGTCTCGTTGTTGCAGCCGGGCGATGCGCTCGTCCTCAACGATACGCGCGTCATCCCTTCGCGCCTGCGCGGGCGGCGCTATCGGGGCGCGGATTCAGCCCGTGTCGAGATCATGCTGCACAAGCGCGAGAGCGAGGATCGCTGGCTCGCCTTCGCGCGCCCGGCCAAGAAGCTCAGCGTCGGCGAGACGGTGATCTTCGACGCGGAGGGCGCCAGCAACGCCTGCGAACTCGGCCGGCTGCAGGCCGAGGTGCTGGCCAAGAGCGAGGGCGGCGAGGTTGAACTCCGCTTCAGCCTGACCAGCGCCTATCTCGACGAGGCGATCGCACGGCTCGGCGAATTGCCGCTGCCGCCCTATATCGCCGGCAAGCGCCCGGCCGACAGCGCCGACACGACCGATTACCAGACCGCCTATGCGCGCGAGGACGGAGCGGTCGCGGCACCGACGGCGGGGCTGCATTTCACGCCCGAGCTTTTTACGGCCCTGGAAGCGCATGGCGTCTCGCGCCATTTCGTCACGCTGCATGTCGGCGCCGGCACCTTCCTGCCGGTCAAGGCGGACGATACCGACGAGCACCGCATGCATGCCGAATGGGGCACAGTCTCGGCCGAGACTGCCGCAGCGCTCAATGCCGTGAAGGCGAAAGGCGGCCGGATCGTCTGCGTCGGCACCACCTCGCTGCGCTTGATCGAGAGCGCGGCAGCCGAGGACGGCACGATCCATCCCTTCTCCGGCGATACCGCGATCTTCATCACGCCTGGCTATCGCTTCCGCGCCGTCGACGTGCTGATGACGAATTTCCACCTGCCGCGCTCGACGCTGTTCATGCTCGTCTCCGCCTTCTGCGGGCTTGACGTGATGAAACGGGCCTATGCCCATGCGATCGCGGAGAAATATCGCTTCTATTCCTATGGCGACGGCAGCCTGCTCTTTCGGGCAGGCTGACTGCGCCAGAGCGCGTCGAGGCGGCTCTTACTTCGCCGGCAGCGGCGGCACGCCCTTCTGCCACTCGGCCCAGTTGGCCGTGATGTGATCGACCACCCGCGAGCCGACGGCCTCGATATTGGCCACGGTCTCGGCGAAGCCGCCGGCGGTCTGACCGGGCGCCGGGTCGAGATGCTGCAGCGTCGTCTCGTTCGGATTGCCCTGGTCGAAATTGACCGCGCCGCGCAGGCTGAGGATTCGGTCCGTGCCGAACTGGCGCTTGATCACCAGCGTGATCGCGGCGTTCTCCATCTCGGTGATGACGTAGTCGTCGGCGCCGTAGAGCTTCGCCATGTACTGCGCTTCCTTCGACAGGCCCGGCCCGTGGAAGAAGGTATCGCCGGTCATATGCGTGCCGACCTTCACCGCCGGCGCGGCCTGTGCCTGCTTGTCGGGATAGCGCATGCGGTACTGCTTGGCCGAATCCGAATCCTGCAGATTCACGCCGGAACCGAGCTTCACCGCCCAGTTGACGAGCGTCGGGTTGAGCTGGAAGACGCGATAGGCCTCATAGCCCTTGCGCGGCATGAAGACGGGCTCACCCGGCTTGCCTTCCTCCGGCGCCCAGCGATGGCCGAGATCGTAATCGACGAGCCAGCTGCCCCAGGAGACGTCGCCGATGGTGCCGCGCGAGGGCGGCGTGCCGGCGACGCCGCTGAGCACGAAATAAGCCTGCGAGAAGTCATAAGCCGGGTCGAGCAGGATCGCCTGCATCGAGGAGGACGAATTGACCTTGCCCATGCCCAGCACGGCGCCGCAGACGCCATCGTCATTGCAATAGACCGGCTTCAGCGCGCCTTTCACGGTGTGCGGCTGGCTCGCCTTCCAATAGCGCTCGTACCAGTGCTGGAACTCGCCCGCCCGGTCGCCGGTGTTCTCGCCGATCTCGAACATCGCGCCGATGAAGACCTTGACCTTGACCGGCGGAGTCTGCGCCGCGGCGGGCAGCGAGAGCGAGCCGAAGGCAAGGCTTGCAAGGGTGAGGGCAGCGAAGCCGCCCCATCTGGTGATCGTCTGATTCATGGGGTTCTCCACGGCCGAAGACTAAAGGGACCGTCCGGGTCGGGCGCAGCAAGGGCTGTGCCGATTCTGCCATGGCCCGGGCAGGGGCGTCCATCGCGGCATTGTCATGGGCGCGACGATCCGTTCGCTGATCCGGCTCGCCTTCCCTGCCTGAAAATGCTACCGGGCTCCCAACAGGGATTTTGACAAGCAAATGGCCGATATTTTTCGCGAGATCGATGAGGAAGTCCGCCGCGACAAGGCAGCGGAGCTCTGGAAGAAATATGGCTGGGTGGTCAGCGGCCTCGCCGTGCTGGCGGTGATCGCCGTTGCCGGCTGGCAGTTCTGGCTGCACCAAGAGAACAAGGCCTCGCAGGCGGTCGGCGCGCGGCTCGAAGCCGCTCTGAAATCCTCGCGCGATGGCGACGGCACTCAGGCCGAAGCGATCCTGAAGGAACTCGCTGCCGGTGCTCCGGCCGGCTATCGCCAGATCGCCCGCTTCCGCCTCGCGGCCGAGACCGCCAAGCGCGATGCCGCTGCCGGCGTCGCGGCCTTCGATGCGCTGGCCGCCGATGCCTCGCTCGAGCAGGTCTATCGCGATCTCGCCAAGCTGCGCGCCGGCATCCTGCGCGTCGATCTTTCGCCCTTCCCGGAGCTCAAGGCGGCTCTGGAGCCGCTGGCCACGCCGCAGGGCGTCTGGCGCCACAGTGCGCGTGAGTTCCTTGGCGTTGCCGCGCTGAAGGCCAATCTCTTCGATGAGGCCGGCCGCTGGTTCGATGCCGCCATCACCGATCCGCAGGTGCCGCAGGCGCTGCGCCAGCGCGTCGACCTCTATCTCGCTCTGGTCCGTGGCGGCCCCGTCACGGTGAAGAACTGAGCCTGTTGCCGTTCCGGGGCAGGCTTTGAGGCCAGAGCCCCGGTCTCCACGAACACCATGAGCGCCGGGAAGCCGGCGCAAATGGTGTTTCCTTTTTCCGTAGACCTGTGTTCATGGATTCCGGGCGTGCCGCCATGCCGCACCCCGAATGACGCTGCCGGGGATTCGATCAAGACCATGACAGCCATCGTCGCCCTCATCGGCCGTCCCAACGTCGGCAAGTCGACGCTGTTCAACCGGCTGGTCGGCAAGAAGCTCGCGCTGGTCGACGACCGGCCGGGCGTTACGCGCGACCGCCGCGAAGGCGATGCCACGCTCGGCCATCTGCGCTTCAAGGTGATCGACACCGCCGGCCTCGAAGAGGCGGACAAGGATTCGCTCGCCGGCCGCATGCGTGCCCAGACCGAGACGGCCATCGCCCAGGCCGACGTGGTGGTCTTCATGATCGACGCCCGCCTCGGCCTCACCCCGATGGACCAGCCCTTCGCCGATCTGGTGCGCCGCTCCGGCAAGCCGGTGATCCTGCTCGCCAACAAGGCCGAGGGGAAGAAGGGCGACGAGGGCATCATGGAGGCCTATTCGCTCGGCCTTGGCGACCCCGTTCCCTTCTCGGCCGAGCATGGCGAAGGCACGGCCGACCTGCTCGAAGCGCTCGTGCCCTTCATCGCAGATGAGCCCGAGGAAGACGAAGAAGGCGAGGCTGCCTGGGAGACGGTCCAGGGCGAGGACTCCGAAGAGGATCTTGATCCCGACCGGCCGCTTCGCGTCACCATCATCGGCCGCCCCAATGCCGGCAAGTCGACGCTGGTCAACCGCATCATCGGCGAGGAGCGGATGCTGACCGGCCCGGAAGCCGGCATCACCCGCGACACCATCTCGGTCGATTGGGAATGGCGCGGCCGCAAGGTCAAGCTCTTCGACACCGCCGGCATGCGCAAGCGCGCCCGCATCGAGGAGAAGCTGGAGAAGCTCTCCGTCGCGGATTCGCTGCGCGCCATCCGCTTTGCCGAGGTCGTGGTCGTGCTGCTCGATGCGACGATCCCCTTCGAGAAGCAGGATCTGACGCTGGCCGACCTGACCGAGCGCGAGGGCAGGGCCGTCGTCATCGGCCTCAACAAGTGGGATCTCGTCGCCGACAAGCAGGGGTTGCTCGCCGAGCTCAAGGAGAAGGCCTATCACCTGCTGGCGCAGGTGCGTGGTGTGCAGATCGTGCCGCTCTCCGGTTTGGCCGGCGAGGGCATCGATCGGCTGATGCAGGCTGTGTTCGGCGCCTATGAGGTCTGGAACCGCCGCGTCTCGACGGCGCGCATCAACCGCTGGCTGGAAGGCGCGCTCTCCGCCCATCCGCCACCGGCCGTCGCCGGGCGGCGCATCAAGATCCGCTACATGACGCAGGCCAAGGCGCGCCCGCCGACCTTCGCCCTGTTCGGCAACCAGCTCGACCACCTGCCGGTGTCCTACACCCGCTATCTGGTCAACAGCCTGCGCGAGGCCTTCGAGCTGCCGGGCACGCCGATCCGCCTGCATCGCCGCGGCGGCGAGAACCCGTTCGACAAGGGCAGGAAGTAGGGCGCGAATTGCGCGACGTCATGCTCGGGCTCGACCCGAGCATCTCTTGCAGGCGCATTCTCGTCCCGGGATGGCCGGCTCAAGGCCGACCATGACGTGCGAGCCAGTCACGCCGGCAATTGCGGCGTCAGCACCTTGCCCTGCGGGAAATCGAAGATCTTGCCGCTCTCGGTCCAGGCCGGCGAGGCGATCTCGACCAGATGCGGCGCCAGGTCTTCCGGCGTCTTCAGGGTCTGCGGGTCTTCGCCGGGCATCGCCTCGGCCCGCATCTTGGTGCGCAGCGGCCCTGGATTGACCAGCATGACCTTCACCGGCGTCGTCGCCGTCTCGGCCGCATAGGTGCGTCCCAGCGCCTCCACGGCGGCCTTGGAGATCGAGTAGGGGCCCCAATAAGCGAAGCACTTGTGGGCCGCGCCTGAGGACAGCAGGATCGCCCGCCCGGCATCGGACGCGCGCAACGCTGGATCGAGCGACTTGATCAGCCGCAGGTTCGCCGTGACGTTGATCTCCATCACTTTGGCCCAGTCAGCTTCGGTGACATGGCCGAGCGGCGTGAGCGAGCCGAGCACGCCGGCATTCGCCAGCAGGATGTCGAGCCGGCCCCAGCGCTCCATCAGCGCCGGTCCGAGCTTCTCCAGCCCACCGGCATCGGCGAGGTCGAGCGGGACGAGCGTGGCGCTGCCGCCGAGCGCGCGAATCTCATCGTCGAGCTCTTCGAGGGCGCCGGTGGTGCGGGCGAGCGCCACGACATGGGCGCCGGCCTGCGCGAAAGCCAGCGCCGCCGCGCGCCCGATGCCGCGGGAAGCGCCGGTGACGAGCGCGACGCGCCCTTCGAGAGATGTCGTCATGGGTGAAGCGGCCCCGGTTCGACCGGGCGCTCGTCATCCCGGAGAAGCCGCAAGGCGGCGCCGATCCGGGATCCATGCCGGAGCGCGTCCAGCAAAGGTTTAGGCATGGGTCCCAGGCACAGGCGTTGCCGGGCCGGGGATGAAATTCGTGGGTGATGCAAGCCGATCAGCCGGCTTCGGCCAGCAGCGAAATCTGCTGCTTGGCGCTCTCGCCGATGACGTCGGTCAGCGAGGTCGGATAGTCGCCGGTGAAGCAGTGATCGGTGAACTGCGGCCGCTTGGGGTCGCGCCGCTCATGGCCCATCGCCCGGTAAAGCCCGTCCACCGAGATGAAGGCCAGCGAATCGGCCCCGACGAACTGGCGCATCTCCTCCAGCGAGTGGGTCGCTGCCAGCAGCTTCTCGCGGTCCGGCGTGTCGATGCCGTAATAGTCGGGATGCGTGATCGGCGGCGAGGAGATGCGGAAATGTACTTCGCGGGCGCCGGCCTCGCGCATCATCTTCACGATCTTGAACGAGGTCGTGCCGCGCACGATCGAATCATCGACCAGCACGATGCTCTTGCCCTCGACCACCGAGCGGTTGGCCGAATGCTTCAGCTTGACGCCGAGCTCACGGACCTTCTGCGTCGGCTCGATGAAGGTGCGCCCGACATAGTGGTTGCGGATGATGCCGAGCTCGAAGGGGATGCCACTCGCCTGTGCGTAGCCGAGAGCGGCCGGAACGCCGGAATCCGGCACCGGCACGATGACATCGGCGTTGGCCGGGGCCTCCTGCGCCAGCACCGCACCCATCGCCTTGCGGCGCTCATAGATGCTGCGGCCCTTCACGATCGAATCGGGTCGGGCGAAATAGATGTATTCGAAGATGCAGGGCCGTTCCGGCATGGGCGGGAAGGGCTTGTGGCTCTCGATGCCGCTCTCCGAGATGATGACCACCTCGCCGTTCTCGACCTCGCGAACGAACTTGGCGCCGATGATGTCGAGCGCGCAGGTCTCGGAGGTGAGGATCGGGCAGCCGTTGAGATCGCCGAGGACCAGCGGGCGGATGCCCAGCGGGTCGCGGGCGCCGATCAGCTTCTTGTTGGTCATGCCGACGAAGGCATAGGCGCCTTCGATCTGGCGGATGCCTTCGACGAAGCGCTCGACGAATTGCTGCTTGCGGCTGCGTGCCACGAGATGCAGCAGCACTTCGGTGTCCGAGGTGGACTGGTAGATCGCGCCGTCGCGGACCAGTTCGCGCCGCAGCGTCAGCCCGTTGGTGAGATTGCCGTTATGCGCCAGGGCGAAGCCGCCGCCATGTAGCTCCGCAAAGAGCGGCTGGACGTTGCGCAAGATCGTCTCGCCGGTCGTCGAGTAGCGGACATGGCCGATGGCCTGCCTGCCCTGGAGCTTGTCGATGACGCTCGCTTCCGAGAAGGCGTCGCCGACGAGACCGAGCCGGCGCTCCGAATGGAAGCGCTTGCCGTCGAAAGAGACGATACCCGTCGCTTCCTGGCCGCGATGCTGGAGAGCGTGAAGGCCGAGCGCGGTCAGCGCCGCGGCATCGGCATGGCCAAAGATGCCGAAAACGCCGCATTCCTCCCGTAGCCGATCGGCATTGGGGTCGAAGGCGGTCTCAGTCTCGGTCTGCGAGATCATGGCGGGCTCCAACGCGCTGGGATGGGCTCTCATACGCGTCAATTAGGGACGGGCTGGGGCAGGCGCAATGGGTGCGGCTGAGCCGGGCGTGCGCGGTTCTTCCGCCGGCGCCTCGGTCGATTCCTCCGGTTTCGTCTTCTTGAGCAGGTTCTTGATGAAGTCGGCGTTGACGTCCTGCGGCAGCATCGCGATCAGCGAGCGGCCGGTCTCTTCCAGCATCGGCTTGGATTTGGCGTCCTTGGCCCAGACCGGCATCTTCTCGCCGCCCACCAGCGCGGTGAAGAAGAGATAGCCGATCACGGCGAGCAGCAGGCCGCGCGCGGCGCCGAAGACGAAGCCGAGCGTGCGATCCAGCGCGCCGATGCGCGAATCGAGCACGAAATCCGAGATCCGTGCCGTCAGGATCGAGACGATGATCAACGTGCCGAGGAACAGCGCCGCGATCGAGGCAACGAGCGCGATCGTGTCCTGTGCCGAGCTCGTCGGGATATACTGCTTGATGTAGGGCAGGAGCTGCGGGTGGAACACCCAGGCCACGGCCGCTGCTGCGACCCAGGAGGCGATCGCCAGCACCTCACGGGTGAAGCCCCGGACGGCGGCGAGCAAAGCCGAGATCAGAACCACGCCGATGACGACGAGATCGAGAATGGTGACAGGCATGAAGGGGCCGCTTCGCTGAAGGCTGGTGCCGGCCGCAGGACATAGGAGGCCGGCTCGGGTTTGCTATACGCGCTCCGGCCCTCTGCGTCACCCTTTCACGCGTGTCATTTCACATCTCTGCGAGGTGCGCGGGCCGCGATATCGGCAACGAGTTCCGTGACATGGCCGAAACGGCTCAGCCTGAGCCCGCCGCCATCGCCATGGTCGGCACCGCCTGACGGCATCAGCGCCGACTCGAAGCCGAGCTTGGCCGCTTCCCTGAGGCGCGCCGGCGTGACCGAGACCGGCCGGATCGCGCCCGAAAGCGCGATTTCGCCGAAGTAGACGGCCTGCGACGGCAGGATCGCGCCGGTGAGCGAGGAGACGAGCGCTGCCGCGACCGCGATGTCGGCAGCGGGCTCGTTGACGCGGAGGCCACCTGCGACATTGAGATAGACGTCATGCTGGCCAAGACGCAGGCCGCCATGCGTCTCGAGCACGGCGAGCACCATGGCAAGCCGGCTGTTCTCCCAACCCACCACGGCACGCCGCGGCGTGCCCAGCGCGGTCGGTGCGACCAGCGCCTGGATCTCGACGAGGACCGGCCGCGTACCCTCGACGCCGGCAAAGACGGCCGCCCCAGGCGCGGCTTGGTCGCGCCCGGCAAGGAAGAGTGCGGAGGGATTCGTGACCTCGGACAACCCCTTGCCGGTCATCTCGAAGACGCCGATCTCGTCGGTCGCACCAAAGCGGTTCTTCTGGCCGCGCAGGACCCGGAACGCGTGCGCCCCTTCGCCCTCGAACGACAGCACGGCGTCGACCATGTGTTCAACGACGCGCGGGCCGGCGATCTGCCCGTCCTTGGTGACATGGCCGACGAGGATCAGGCAGACGCCGCTGGTCTTGGCGTAGCGGATCAGCGCCTGCGCCGAGCCGCGGACCTGCGTGACCGTGCCGGGCGCGCTCTCGACCTCGCCCGACCACATGGTCTGGATCGAATCGATGACGACGAGGGCAGGGCGCTCGCCTTGGCCCAGCGTCGCGACGATGTCCTCGACATTGGTCTCGGCCGCGAGATCGACCGGCGCCTCCGCCAGCCCCATGCGCTCGGCCCTGAGTCTGACCTGCCCTGTCGATTCCTCGCCCGAGACATAGACGACGCGCCGGCCCGCCATCGCCAGCGCCGCGCAGGCCTGCATCAGGAGCGTCGACTTGCCGATGCCGGGATCGCCGCCGATCAGCAGTACTGAGCCCGGCACGAAGCCGCCGCCGGTGACGCGGTCGAGCTCGCCGATGCCGGAGACGATGCGCGGGGCATCCTGGGTCTCGCCCTTCAGCGTCTCCAGCGCGAAGACCCGGCCGCGCGCCCGCCCGCTGCCGGAGGCGCGCCCGCCGCCCGGCACGGGGGCGGCCTGCGCCTCCTCGACCAGCGAGGACCATGTCCCGCAGGCGTCGCATTTGCCCTGCCAGCGGTGATAGACGGCGCCGCAGGCTTGGCAGTGATAGGTCGGACCGCGCTTGGCCATCAGCCGCCGATATAGCGGCGCGCATAGCGCCGGCCGAGGCTGGTCAGGATCTCGTAGCCGATCGTCTTGGCCCCGGCGCCGACCGTCTCCAGATCGAGCGCGCCGCCGATCAGCGTCACGCTCGCGCCGCGCTTGGCCGCACCCGCCGGCGCATCGGTGACGTCGACGATGATCAAATCCATCGAGACAGTGCCGGCGAAGGGGCAGGGTACGCCTTCGAGCAGCGCGGTGCCGCCGGTTGTGACGTCGGTCCAACTGCCGTTGCGCGGATAGCCGTCGGCATAGCCCATGCAGATCGTCGCGAGCTTGCGTCGACCGCGGGCCGTCCAGCGGCCGTTATAGCCGACCTGCATGCCGTCCTCGACCTCGCGCACCTGCAGGATGCGCGCTTCGAGCCCGACGACGGGCTTCATCGGGTTCGGCTTGCCGGGCGTCGGATTGCCGCCATAGAGCGCATAGCCCGGCCGGGTGAGCTGGTAGGACGGGCAATCCTTGAGGAAATGGGCCGAGGAATTCTTGAGCGAGGCCGGAATCTCGGGCAGCGCTGCGGCGATCTCGGCGAAGGCCGCGATCTGGCGGGCATTGGCCGGGTCGGCCTCGACCTCGGAGGAGGCGAAATGGCTCATCACCAGCCCGATCCCGGCGGCTCCGACTACGCCCGAGCGCTCCCGCGCCAGGTTCAGCCCCTCGCCGCACCAGAGCCCGAGCCGGTTCATGGCGGTGTCGACATGCAGCGCGGCAGGGCGGACCTGCGCGCCCGTCTGCCGGAAGGAAGCCCATTCCAGCAGTTCCTCATGCGAGCCAAGCACCGGCGAGAGCCCGTGCTCGGCGTAGGTCCCGCATTGGCCGGGCAGCAGCCCGTTCAGCACGTAGATCGTCGCGTCGGCTGCGACCTTGCGGGCGCGGATCGCTTCCGAGACATGCGCGACGAAGAAGCTTTTGCAGCCGGCCTTCGCCAGAGCCGTCGCTGCCGGCTCGATGCCGATGCCATAGGCGTCGGCCTTGATCACGGCGGCGGCCTCGGTGCCGGCGCGCGCACCCAGCGACCGCCAGTTCGCGACGAGCGCGTCGAGGTCGATCGTCAGCGTCGCGCCATCGGCGCCGGTATCGAGCTGGTCAGCAGGCATCATTCACGATCCGGAAGGCGGAGGTCGTCGGCGCGGTCGGAGAAGCGCGTCACATCGGCGTCGAACTGCAGGGCAACCGCACCGGTCGGGCCGTGACGCTGCTTGCCGATGATCAACTCGGCGACGCCGTGGGCGGCCTCCATCTCGATCTGCCACTTGTTGTGCTCTTCGGTGCCGGGGCGCGGCTCCTTGCCCTTGAGGTAGTATTCCTCGCGGTAGACGAACATTACCACGTCGGCGTCCTGCTCGATCGAGCCGGATTCACGCAGGTCGGAGAGCTGCGGGCGCTTGTCGTCGCGGCTCTCGACCTGACGCGAGAGCTGGGAAAGCGCGATGATCGGGACGTTGAGCTCCTTGGCCAGCGCCTTCAGGCTGGTGGTGATCTCGGTCAGTTCCTGCACGCGGTTTTGCCCGGCCTTGGACGAGCCGGAGAGCAGCTGCAGGTAGTCGATGAACAGGACGTCGAGCCCCTTCTGGCGCTTGAGGCGCCGGGCGCGCGCCATGAGCTGGGCGATCGAGATGCCGCCGGTCTGGTCGATATAGAGGGGCAGCTTCTCGATCTGGGCGGCGACATCGGTCAGCCGGGCGAAATCGCCCTCGGTGATGCGGCCCTGCCTGATCTTGTAGGAGGAAATGCTGGACTGCTCGGCGACGATACGCGTCGCCAGCTGGTCGGCCGACATTTCGAGCGAGAAGAAGCCGACGATGCCGCCATCGACCGACTTGATCGTGCCGTCTTCCTGCCGTTCGCCCCGCCAGGCCTTGGCGATGTTGAAGGCGATGTTGGTGGCGAGCGAGGTCTTGCCCATAGCGGGACGGCCGGCGAGCACGAGCAGGTCCGAGCGCTGCAGGCCGCCCATGCGCTGGTCGACGTCGCGGAGGCCCGTCGAGATGCCGGAGAGGCCGCCGGCGCGCTGATAGGCGCTCGCCGCCATGTCGATGGCGAGCCTGAGCGCCCCGTCGAACTTCTGGAAGCCGCCCTCGTAGCGACCCTTTTCCGCCAGCTCATAGAGCTTGCGCTCAGCCTCCTCGATCTGCTCGCGCGGCGCCATCTCGACGGGCGCGTCATAGGCGACGTTGACGAGATCCTCGCCGACGCCGATGAGTTGCCGGCGCACAGCGAGGTCATAGATCGTGCGGCCGTAATCGCCGGCATTGATGACGGTCGTTGCCTCGGCGGCCAGCCGCGCGAGATACTGGCTCGGCGTGATCTCGCCGAGATCGAGATCGTTGACGAAGGTCTTGAGCGTGATCGGCGTGGCGATCTTGCCGGCCCGGATCAGGCTCGCCGTCAGCTCGAAGACGCGCTGGTGGATCGGTTCGAAGAAATGATCCGGCAGCAGGAAGTCGGAGACGCGGTAGAAGGCGTCGTTATTGACCAGGATCGCGCCCAGCAGCGCCTGCTCAGCCTCGATGTTGTGAGGCTGGACGCGGAATTCGGCCTCGCGATTGTCGAGGCGGGCGACGAGAGCTGTTGCGGTGGCCATGACCTTCGATAGGCGAGAATCGCCAGCAGGCGGAACATGAACATATCGGGAACGCAAGAATTACCCGGAACTCTGCCCGCTGTCCACAGACTCTCCCGGAAATGCCGCCCGGCTTGAACAAGATCATTGCGGCCGAAGAAAAAAGGCGCCGCGATCTCTCGCGGCGCCTCTTGCAGACGATATGCCGAAAGGCTCAGCGATCGTCGTCGCCGGCCTCGGCCAGCGCCGCGCCGACCTCGAGGCCGAGATCGTCGAGGTCGAACTCCTCGCGGGCGGTGACGTTCTCGCCGGCGGCCTGGCGATGAGCCTCTTCGGTCGAACGGGCGATGTTGGCGGTGATCGTCACCGAGACTTCCGGATGCAGCACGACCGGGACGGTGTGCAGGCCGAGCGTCTTGATCGGGGTGTTCAGCGTCACCTGGCTGCGGGCGACCTTGAAGCCCTCGGCGACGAGCGCCTCGGCGATGTCACGGGTCGAGACCGAGCCATAGAGCACGCCCGACTCGCCCGACTGGCGAAGCATGATGACGCTCTGGCCGTTGAGGCGCTCGGCGATCGCGTCGGCCTCCGACTTGAGCTCGAGGTTGCGGGTCTCGAGCTCAAGCTTCTGGCTCTCGAAGCGCTTCTTGTTCTCCTCGGTGGCGCGCAGCGCCTTGCCGCGGGCAAGCAGGTAGTTGCGGCCGAAGCCGTCGCGCACCTTCACGATTTCGCCCATCTGGCCGAGCTTCGCGACGCGTTCGAGCAGGATCACTTCCATGGTTCTTCTCCTTGAGAGTTCTGTATGCGGGTTTCAGGCGGATATTGACGTTTCAAGAATGGGTAGGCGGAGGCGGCAGCGCGGCCCGCTTGCGCAGGCCGAAAGCTGTGTCGACCAGGCCGACGAGCGCAAGCAGCGGCGTCAGCACGGCCTGCATCACGACGAGCGAGACATAGACCGAGATCAGCATCGGCAGCCGCCAGGGGCGGCCGCGCGAGAGGTCGTGCAGCAGGCAGAGCCCGCTGAACATGAAGGCGGCGAACAGCGCGCCGACGAAGGCGGTAGCTGCGAGGCCGACGAACCCGCCGACCGCAACCAGCACGCCGGCGGCGACGAGCAGCAGCAGCGCCCGGCGCGGCAGGCTCGTCGAAGGGATGAACGGCCAGGGCCGCGGCAGTCGGTCGGAGAGCTTCACCGCCCGCGCTGCGAGCCAGAGATTGGCTGTGATGGTGGTGACGAAGGAGGCGCCGATGCCGAGCGGCACGGCCGGCGCCAGATCCTGCGCGAATTCCTTGAGATTGACCTCGGCGGGCAGGGAGATCAGCCGCGCGCGCACCATCTCGTTCAGCAGATTCTCGATCATCCGCGACGTTGCCATGCGATAGGCGTCGAAGTCGGTAGTCATCACCAGAGCGCTGCCGACGGTAGCGAGTGCAGCGGTCGCCGCGATCCAGAGCATCAGGTTGCCGAGCGGATACCACTCGACGGCGCCATTGCCGTCGCCGCGGGCGAGCAGGGCGAGATAGGCGATCCACCAGGCCGGCAGGCCGATGATCAGCGCGAAGGCGATGCCGCCCGCGGGCGAGAGCGCGACGGCGACCGCGAGCGCCCCGGCAAGGGTGGCGACGAGCCCGGAACGGTGGTTCCAGCCCAGCGAAGCGATGAAGATCGGGAGGGGGGCGGCCGAATACAGCAGCGCAGCCAGCGATGATCCGGTGATCACCACTGCGAAGAGGAGGGCCGAAACGAGGCCCGCGCCGATGCCGACAATCGGAATCATGGTCCGTCCTGCTGTCCCGCTGCTCGCTGGCTGTCTGGCCCGGCAGGGTGAGAGGCTCTTCGCCTCAACGAACCCGGAGGAATCTCACCGCCGGGCGACTAAGGGTTCAACTTGAAAACGAAGCCGGAGGTGCCTGAGGCACCTCCGGAAACAGGCTCACCCGCTCAGCGGATGACGTAGGGCAGCAGGCCGAGGAAGCGGGCGCGCTTGATCGCCTGGGCGAGCTCACGCTGCTTCTTGGCGGAAACCGCCGTGATGCGGGACGGCACGATCTTGCCGCGCTCGGAGATGTAGCGCGAGAGCAGACGGACGTCCTTGTAGTCGATCTTCGGAGCGCCTTCGCCCGAGAACGGGCAGGACTTGCGGCGGCGGAAGAAGGGGCGACGGGCGCCAGCGGATGCAGTCGACATTCTCAGGCCTCCGCTTCGGCGGTTTCGGTGGTGGCTTCGTCTTCACGACGCGGACGGTCGCGGCGCGGGCCACGCTCGAAACGGTCGCCGCCACGCTCCGGACGGTCGTCGCGGTCACGCTTCTGCAGCATGGCCGACGGACCTTCCTCGAGCTCCTCGACCTTGACGGTCATGAAGCGCAGGATGTCCTCGTTGATGCGCATCTGGCGCTCCATCTCCAGCACGGCGGCGGAGGGGGCCTCGATGTTCAGCAGCGTGTAGTGCGCCTTGCGGTTCTTCTTGATGCGGTAGCCGAGGGACTTGACGCCCCAGTACTCGACCTTGCGGATGGCGCCGCCATTCGCTTCGATCACGCTCTTGAACTGCTCGACAAGAGCTTCGACCTGCTGCGCGCTGACATCCTGCCGCGCGAGCAGCACATGCTCGTACAATGCCATGAGTGGCCTTCCTTGTTTCACCCTGCTTCGCCCGGCGCGGAGCCCTCCGAGCCCTGGATAAGGCCCGACAGGATTTCATCGAAGGCGGAGACACGGGATGACGACTCTATCAAGAGCCTGCGCGACCTCCATGAAGGCACGCGCCATCCGTTCAGCCTCCGGCCGAACAAGCAGGAGGCGGTCGTTACAGGGTTCGAGGTTCGTTAGCAACCGGAATCTCGCGCCGGAAGCTACGTCCGGACCGGAAAACTCCCGCGCGGTGCTTGACTTGGCGCCCAAACCGTTGTGACAGCCGCCTCATATAAAGAACATTGTCAACGACAGGGCATTCCGCAGATGACCACAGCCTTCATCTTTCCGGGCCAGGGCTCACAGGCCGTCGGCATGGGCAAGAGTCTGGCCGAAGCCTTTCCGGTCGCCCGCGCGGTGTTCGACGAGGTCGATGCGGCGCTCTCGCAGAAGCTTTCAGCACTGATGTGGGACGGCCCGGCCGAGGAGCTGACCCTGACCGCGAACGCCCAGCCGGCCCTGATGGCCGTCAGCCTCGCCGTGGTCCGCGTCCTAGAGAGTGAAGCCGGCCTCGATCTCAAGCGCGATGCCGCGTTCGTGGCGGGCCACTCGCTCGGCGAATATTCGGCGCTCGCCGCTGCCGGCACCTTTTCGATCACCGACGCGGCCCAGTTGCTGCGCATCCGCGGCGACGCCATGCAGAAGGCCGTGCCGGCGGGGCAGGGCGCGATGGCGGCGCTTCTCGGCGCCGAGCTCGATCTCGCCCGCGAAATCGCGACCGCTGCTGCGCAGGGCGAAGTCTGCGAGGCGGCCAACGACAATGGCGGCGGCCAGGTTGTGCTTTCCGGCGCCAAGGGCGCGATCGAGCGCGCCATCGCGCTCGCGGGCGAACGCGGGGTCAAGCGCGCCATGCTGCTGCCGGTCTCCGCGCCCTTCCATTGCGCGCTGATGCAGCCCGCCGCCGACGCGATGCGCGACGCGCTGGCGAAGGTTGCCATGAACGCCCCGGTCGTGCCCGTCGTCGCCAATGTCGGCGCCGCCCCGTTCAGCGATCCGGATGCGATCCGGGACTCGCTCGTCGCGCAGGTCACAGGCACGGTGCGCTGGCGCGAATGCGTGCAGGCGATGGCCGCGGCCGGCGTCACGGATTTCGTCGAGGCCGGCAGCGGCAAGGTGCTCGCCGGGCTGGTCAAGCGCATCGTTGCAGGCTCGGCGCCGATCTCGATCGGCACGGCCGAGGACATCGCGGCCTACAAGTCCCGCAACGGGTAAGAACGCGGTCCAGAAGGGGCCGGACGGCAGGATGCCGAGCAAAGGGAGCGAACATGTTTGATCTGACCGGCCGCAAGGCCCTGGTCACCGGCGCGACCGGCGGCCTCGGCGGAGCTATCGCCAGGACCCTTCACGCCCAGGGCGCGAGCGTCGCGATCTCGGGCACGCGCGCGGAAGCATTGGAGGCTCTCGCCGCCGAGCTCGGCGAGCGCGTCGTGGTGGCGCCTTGCAATCTCTCCGACAAGGATTCGGTCGAGGCGCTGGTGCCGGCCGCCGAGGAGAAGCTCGGTGGGCTCGACATCCTCGTCAACAATGCCGGCATCACGCGCGACAACCTGTTCCTGCGCCTCAAAGACGAGGATTGGGACAATGTGCTCGCGGTCAATCTGACGGCGGCCTTCCGCCTCTCGCGCGCGGCCGTGAAGTCGATGATGCGCCGGCGCTATGGCCGCATCGTCGCGATCGGCTCAGTCGTCGGCACGACCGGCAATCCCGGCCAGGGCAACTACGCCGCCGCCAAGGCCGGCCTCATCGGCATGTCGAAGGCGCTCGCCGCCGAGGTCGCCAGCCGCAACATCACCGTCAACGTCGTGGCCCCCGGCTTCATCGAGTCGCCGATGACGCAGGCACTCAACGAGAAGCAGCGCGAGGGCATTCTCGCCGATGTCCCCATGGGCCGTCTGGGTACGGGCGCGGACATCGCCGCGGCGGTCGCCTATCTCGCCAGCGAGGAGGCTGCCTACGTCACCGGCCAGACGCTCCACGTCAACGGCGGAATGGCAATGATTTAGGCGCATTAACGCAGTTTCTGGATCGTTTCTGATAAGTTCGGGGCGCTCTCGCCAGCCCCGTAAGCTTATGTTAACTAGCGCCGTCGCGTTGCCATGCGGCGGCCCGGGGGACTTGACGAAACCCCGGTTGTTGCGTTTGTGCAGGCTTCGAGCTTTCCGGATCGCGGACATCGTCACGATGGCGCGGCGGCTCGGAATGAAGGTCCATCATACGCGTCGCACCCCTGCGATGCGTTTTCAGTTTCCAAGGAATAGACTCATGAGCGATGTCGCCGAGCGCGTGAAGAAGATCGTGGTCGAGCACCTCGGCGTCGAGCCCGAGAAGGTCGTCGACGGCGCCAACTTCATCGAGGACCTGGGTGCCGACAGCCTCGACACCGTCGAGCTCGTGATGGCCTTCGAGGAAGAGTTCGGCGTCGAGATCCCGGACGACGCGGCTGAGACGATCGTGACGGTCGGCGATGCCGTGAAGTTCCTCTCGTCGAAGAGCGCCTGATCGGCCCCTTGGGCTGATCAACGCAGAAAGCGCCATGGCTTCTCGCAGTTATACGATGCGGCGTGTCGTCGTGACCGGTCTCGGCATGGTGACGCCGCTCGCTTGCGGCGTCGAGCCGACATGGGCGCGCCTCCTTGCCGGCGCCAGCGGCGCCGGCCCTATCACCAGCTTCGACGCCAGCGACCTGCCGGCGCAGATCGCCTGCAACATCCCTCGGGGTGACGGCAGCGACGGGACCTATAATCCCGACGAGTGGATGGAGCCGAAGGAGCAGCGCAAGGTCGACGAGTTCATCGTCTTCGCGATGGCCGCGGCCACGCAGGCGCTGAAGGACGCCGGCTGGAAGCCGGAAAGCTACGAGGACCAGACCCGAACCGGTGTCGCCATCGGCTCCGGCATCGGCGGGCTCGGTGGCATCTACGAAGCCTCCCTGGTGCTCAAGGAGCGTGGGCCGCGCCGGCTCTCGCCCTTCTTCATTCCCGGGCGCCTGATCAATCTGGCCTCCGGCTATGTCTCGATCGAGCACGGGCTGAAGGGTCCGAACCATTCGGCCGTGACCGCCCGCATCGACCGGCGCGCATGCGATCGGCGACGCTTCGCGCATGATCGCGCTGGGCGATGCGGACGTCATGGTCGCGGGTGGCGCCGAATCGGCGATCAACCGCATCGGCATCGCCGGCTTCTGCGCCTGCCGGGCGCTGTCGACCGGCTTCAACGACACGCCCGAGAAGGCCTCGCGCCCTTATGACAAGGATCGCGACGGCTTCGTGATGGGCGAGGGCGCCGGCGTCGTCGTGCTCGAGGAACTCGAGCATGCGCTCGCCCGCGGCGCGCGCATCTACGCCGAGGTCGTCGGCTACGGCCTGTCCGGCGACGCCTACCACATTACCTCGCCCTCCGAGGATGGCGACGGCGCCTATCGCTGCATGCAGGCCGCTCTTGAGCGGGCCGGCATCGTGGCTTCCGACCTCGACTACATCAACGCCCACGGCACCTCGACGCCGCTCGGCGATGAGATCGAGCTGCGCGCCGTCGAGCGCCTGCTCGCCAACGCGCCCAAGCGTCCTTCGATGTCCTCGACCAAATCGGCAACGGGCCATCTGCTTGGCGCGGCCGGCGCGATCGAGGCGATCTTCACCGTGCTGGCGATCCGCGACCAGATCGCGCCGCCGACGATCAATCTCGACAATCCTTCTGTCGAGACGGACATCGACCTTGTTCCGCACAAGCCGCGCAAGCGCGAGATCGACTACGCCTTGTCGAACTCCTTCGGCTTCGGTGGCACCAACGCCTCTCTCGTCCTGAAGCGCTATCAGCCCGGCGCCTGAGCGGGAAAGCGCCGTTTTGCCATAATGTTGGGTAGACTCGGGTGATCTGAGTCGGTGGGTGCGCGATTCCGCGTTCACAGCCGCGAGGAAACCGGCTCTAATGCAGGGCTTCGGCCTGACGGGCCCGGTTCCTCGCCGAACCCGGCGCCCGTACCCATCCATCGTCGAAACCGTCTATCCCGTGCTGCGAGCGCCTTTATCGTGAATGATACGCCCCGCGTCGCCCCGAAAAGTCCGAGCGAGGCCCTCAAGCCCGTAGCGCCACCCGCGCCGCCGCCAAAGGTCCGTCGCCGTCGGCGCACGAGCCCCTTTCTGTCCATGCTCAGCGGCCTGTTCACCGTCGTTCTGATCGCGGCGGGGTTGATCGGTGTCGGTTTCGCGGTGGTCAACAACCAGAGCGAGAAGGCCGGGCCGCTCTCCAGCGACCGTGTCGTCATCATCCCCCGGGATAGCGGGCTGACCGAGATCACTGAGCTCCTGGAGCGCGAGGGCGTGATCGACCACGCCTGGACCTTCAAGACCTCGGCCTGGGTTTCCGGCAAGCGCGGGGATCTGAAGGCCGGCGAATATCTGTTCAAGGCCCATGCGAGCCAGACCGATGTGCTCGACATCATCTCGAGCGGCAAGGTCGTCGAGCACTCTGTCACCATCCCAGAGGGGCTGACGAGCGAGCAGATCGTCGCCCGCTTGCGCGACAACGATCTCTTGACCGGCGAGATCACACAGGTGCCGAAGGAAGGCTCCATCCTGCCGGACACCTATCGTTTCCCGCGTGGTTTTTCCCGAAAGGGCATCCTCGATCGCATGGCGCGGGACCAGAACACCGTTCTGGAGCGCATCTGGGCCCGCAAGCCGTCGGACCTGCCGATCAAGACGCCGCAGGAGCTGGTTATCCTGGCTTCGATCGTCGAGAAGGAGACGGGGCGCGCCGATGAGCGCCCGCGTGTTGCCGGTGTCTTCATCAACCGGCTGAACCGCAAGATGAAGCTGCAGTCCGACCCGACGATCGTCTACGGCCTCGCCGGCGGCAAGGGCACGCTCGGCCGGCCGATCCAGCGCAACGAGATCACCCAGGCGACGCCCTACAACACCTATGTCATCGACGGGCTGCCGCCGGGGCCGATCGCCAATCCGGGCCGCGCGGCCATGGAGGCCGTGGTCAACCATTCCCGGACCAAGGATCTCTATTTCGTCGCCGACGGCAGCGGCGGCCACGCCTTCGCCGAGACGCTGGACCAGCACAACCGCAATGTCGGTCGCTGGCGCCAGATCGAGTCGACGCGCGTGCAGCAGGGCGGCAAGCCGCCGGCTGAGTCCGTCGACAAGGTCGAGCCGCTACCGGGACCGGAGAACCGCACCGAGGCGCCGGCCGGAACCCAACCCGGCGACAACGCCGTCGCTCAGCCTGCGGGCGTCTCCGGAACCAGGGCGCGCGCCTTCGATGCCTCTGAGGGCACGCCTCGCGACCCGCTGCTCAACAAGACCTTCGATCTGAACTCGCCCAAGCAGCTACCGCAGCTCAAGGGGCCCTGAGCGGGTCACCATCCCCATTTTTCACCGACCGCCGCTTGCCGCGGCGCAGGTGCGCCACTACGGTCCCGCCGCATCGCCAGATCGCCGCGCGTCTTGCCGGACGCGAAGTGGCGATTTGGCTTTTTGTTTCTGCAGGGAGGCGGCACAGGCATGGCCATCGAGAGCATGACGGGTTTTGCCCGCGCGGCGGGAACCGCCGGCATCCATGGCTGGGCCTGGGAAATCCGCAGCGTCAACGGGCGTGGCCTCGATCTGCGCGTGCGTGTACCACCAGGCTTCGAGGCCCTCGCCGAAGCTGCGCGTAAGGCTCTCTCGGCCGCCTTCGCCCGTGGCACCCTCCACGTCAATCTCGCCATCACCAGCGATGCCGGCCCGCCGCGTCCGCGCGTCAACGAGGCTGTGCTAGCCGCGCTGCTGCAGGCGATCGAGCGACTGCCACCGGCAGCCGGCATCAGCCCGCCATCCTATGATGGCCTGCTCGGCATTCGCGGCGTGGTCGAATTCGCCGACGAGGCTCAGGATGTGCTCGGCGCTGTCGAGGCGCCGGCTCTCGCGGGCCTCGAAGTGGTGGCCCTGTCCCTGAAGGAGGCCCGTTCCGCCGAGGGGCGCGCGCTGGAAGCGATCGTGCAGGGCCATCTCGAAACCATCGCCCGGCTGGCGGCGGAGGCCGAGGCGCATCCGGCACGCAGCAGCGAGGCCATCCGCGCCCGCATCGCCCAGCAGGTCGAGACACTGCTCGGCGCCAACAGCGGCTTCGACACTCAGCGTCTCCATCAGGAGGCCGCGCTGATCGCTGTGCGCGCCGACATCCGCGAGGAGATCGACCGGCTGCACGCCCATGTCGCGGCCTTGCGCGAATTGCTGGCCAAGGGCGGGCCGATCGGCCGCAAGCTCGATTTCCTGGCGCAGGAATTCGGCCGCGAGGCCTCGACGCTCTGCGCCAAGGCGAATGATCCTGGCCTGTCGCGTATCGGGCTGGAGCTGCGCACGGTCGTCGACCAGCTGCGCGAGCAGGTTCAGAACGTGGAGTAAGGATCGATGTCCGATTCCGCCCGCCCGGCCCGTCGCGGCCTGATCATGATCATGTCCTCGCCCTCGGGAGCGGGCAAATCGACGCTGACCCGCACCCTCTCGAAGTCGCCGAGCGAGACCAATCTCGACCTGTCGGTCTCGGTGACCACGCGTACTCGGCGCCCGTCCGAGATCGACGGCGTCCACTACCATTTCATCGACCGCGAGACCTTCGACGTGATGCGCGAGCGCGATGAGCTACTCGAATGGGCCGAGGTCCACGGCAACGGCTATGGCACGCCGCGCAAGCCCGTCGAGGCTTCGCTGAAGGCCGGCCGCGACGTGCTCTTCGACATCGACTGGCAGGGCACGCAGCAGATCCTCGAGAAGGCGCGCGAGGACGTCGTCTCGATCTTCATTCTGCCGCCCTCGATGGCCGAGTTGCGCTCGCGGCTCGTGCGCCGCGCCGAGGATGCGCCGGAGGTGATCGCCAAGCGCCTCGCCAATGCCCGCGAGGAGATCGCGCGCTGGACAGTCTACGACTACGTCATCGTCAATGACGACCTCGACAAGGCCTATGAGGCGGTCCGCTCGATCCTGGCCGCCGAGCGTCTGAAGCGTAGCCGCGCCACCGGCATGGAGGCCTTCGTCGAGCGCTTGCTGAGCGAAGAGCTGCCGTAATCCAAGGTTGTCGTGCCCGGGCTTGGCTCGGACACTTCGGAAACCAGCGCCTTCTTGTCCTGAGATGCCCGGGTCAAGCCCGAGCATGACGGCGTGTCTTAGAGCGTCTCGCGCAGCGCGTTCGCCAGCTTGACGAAGCCCGAGACCGGCACTTCCTCGGCTCGCGCAGTCTCGGACAGGCCCGCGGCGGCGATGATCGGCATGGGGTCCGGCAGCACGGCTTTCAGGCTCTGCCGAAGCATCTTGCGGCGCTGGCCGAAGGCAGCGAGGGTGACCCGTTCCAGCAGGCGCCGCTCGCAGGGTTCGGGCTTCTCGCGCGGCAGGAGCTGGACGATCGAGGAGGTGATCTTCGGCGGCGGCACGAAGGCGCTGCGCGGCACGTCGAACAGGATCCTCGTCTCGCAGCGCCAGTTCGACAGCACTGCGAGGCGCCCGTAATCGGCGCGCTCCTCCGGCGTCGCCACGATCCGCTCCGCCACCTCGCGCTGGAACATCAGAGTCAGCGAGCTCCACCATGACGGCCATGGTTCGAGGCTGAGCCAGCCGACCAGAAGCGGTGTGCCGATATTGTAAGGCAGGTTCGCGACGATCCTCGCCCGCCCGCCCTTGAGATACGGCGAGAGGTCGACGGCCAGCGCGTCGCCATCGATGACTTCGAGCCGGCCGGGATAGCGTGCGGCGATCTCGGCGAGCGCCGGCAGGCAGCGCCGGTCGCGCTCGATCGCGATGACCCGGCCTGCGCCATTGGCGAGCAAAGCGCGTGTCAGCCCGCCAGGGCCGGGGCCGATCTCCACAACCGTCTCGCCATCGAGCGGCCCCGCCGAGCGGGCGATCCTGCTGGTCAGGTTGAGGTCGAACAGGAAATTCTGGCCGAGCGCCTTCTGAGCCATCAAACCGTGGCGCTCGACCACCTCGCGCAGCGGCGGCAGATCGTCGATCTGGCTCATGAGGACGCAGCCATGCGCGCGGCGAGCTTCAAGGCGGCGCAGAGACTGTCAGGCCGCGCGATGCCCTTGCCAGCGATGTCGAAAGCCGTGCCATGGTCCGGCGAGGTGCGGATGAAGGGCAGGCCGAGCGTGACGTTGACGCCCTCGTCGAAGGCGATCGTCTTGATCGGGATCAGCGCCTGATCGTGATACATCGCCAGCGCCACGTCGTAGCCGGCGCGCGCGCGAGCATGGAACATCGTGTCTGCCGGATAGGGGCCGCGGGCATCGATCCCATCGGCCTGCAGCGCAGCGATGGCCGGAGCGACGATCGCCTGATCCTCCTCGCCCATCGCGCCATTCTCGCCGGCATGGGGGTTGAGGCCGCTGACGGCGAGGCGCGGCGCGGCGATGCCGAAGCGCTCCTTCAATCCCTGCGCCACAATCCGGCCGGTCTCAACGATGAGCTGCGTCGTGAGAAGCTCGGGCACACGCCGCAAAGGCTCATGGATCGTCACCGGAACGACCGCGAGTTCCTCCGACCAAAGCATCATCACTGGCCGCGGCTCGACGCCGCTCTCGGCCGAAAGATGCGCCAGATATTCGGTATGGCCGGGATGCCTGAAGCCCGCCTGATACAGAACAGACTTGGCAATCGGGTTGGTGACGACGGCGGCGGCTTTGCCCTGGCGGACTGCGGTGACCGCTTGGTCGATCGAGGCGATCGTGCCGGCGGCCGTGGCGGGATCAGGTTGGCCCGGCTCGGCGCCAACGGCGCCTTCGAGCGCAATCACCGGCAGGGCCTCAGGGAAGATGCCGGCCGCTTCGGCCCAGTCGCAGCTTTGCAGCGGCACGCTCCAGCCCAGCCTTTCGGCGGTGCGGGCGAGATGGTCGCTGCTGCCGATATAGGCGAAGGCGGGCATCGCCCGCGCCTCGCGCTCCAGCCAAGCGCGCAACGTGAGCTCCGGCCCGATCCCAGCGGGATCGCCCTGGGTCAACGCAAGCGGCAATGCCAGCAAGGCGGTCTCCGCAGACAACACGATCTCCGCGGATCGGAAGAGGGCCGGCCTGCGAGCCGGCCCGGATGGATCAATTGCTCGAGCTCACGCCGTCGCCATTCGACGAGGTGCCGCCAAGGTTCTGCGAGTAGCTGATCTCGCCCAGGGTCCGCAGTTCGAGGCGGAACATGACCGTTCGGGTGTCCTTCGTGGCGCCGGACTGACGGTCGGCATAGCTCTGCGAATAGCTGATGTCGAAGACGGTGCACTCGTCGGTGTAATTGAGGCCGATCGAGGTAGAAGCAGTCTGGAACGGTCCGGTGTTCGGGTAGACTGGTGCCGTGTTGAGCGTAGGCGCGGCGAGATAGGCGGCGTAGAGGTCGCGATAGCGTTCCCGGTCATACTTGTACTTGTCGAGGTCGAACAGCACGCCTCCGCGAACCCGCCAGTTTTCCGTGACTCGCAGCGATCCGTTCAGCGAAAGGCCTTCGCGGCGGCGGGAAATGCCGAGATCGGGCTGCGGCTCATAGCGTCCATAGCCGACCGAGGCCGTGAAGATCTTGTTCGCATAGGTCGCTGCAGCGTCGACCCGTTGCGCCTCGTAGGTCGTCGAATCAAGGCGCGTCGCGCCGGTCAGGAAGAATCCCTGGAACGGGGAGAGCTGAGCGCGGGCTACGATATCGGAGGCGTCGGTGTCGAGGCCAGAATTCAAGCCCGTATTCACGAGATCGCCGCTCGCGAAGGAATTGCGGCCACCAAGCTGGAAGGACTGGCCGATGAGCAGGTTGGCAAAGGCCTCCTTGCCGAAGCGACCGGTGTAGAGCGCGCCGACATTGGCGCGCGTACCGCCCTCGACCCGATCATATCCGGAGAACTTGCTGCTCCACTCGAACAGGTTGTTTGCGTCGAAGACAAGGCTCTGGGCATCCTCGTTGGCGATGCGCAGGCTGTTCGTCTCGTTCGGTCGCGCCACGATCTGGGCGACCGGCTCGACGATATGCGTGCCCCAACCCGTCTTGGCGACGAAGGGATAGCGATACATCAGCCCGATGGCCGGCATTGCCCGACCGAACACCTCGTCGGAGGTATCTGCGATCGTTGCCACGCGAGAATTGATGTAGCCCGTGGTGTCGGGGTTGATCGAGAAAATGTCGGCCCTGAGCGACGCATAAGGCGTCCAGACTTGGCCGAGCGGATCAATGATGTTGCGTCGCCAGGACGCCTGGATCGTTGCGCGCGAGACATTACCCGCGATGCCTCGAACAAGACACTGGTCCTTCTGATAGACCGCGCAGCCGTCATAGAGCGAATAGCTCGGCGATGTGAGCAGATATGTCTTTTGCTCAGGTAGCTCCGAGAAGGCGGCGGTATCGCGCGTCAGACTGGTGATGTTGACGTTGAACTCCACCTCGCCGCCGAGGAAAGAGGGCTTGTGGACGCGCTTGTCGTAGTCGATCACCGGCAGCACGACGGGCTGCTGCTTCTGCCAGTCCTGATAGTTCAGCGGCTGGAAATAATAGCCGCGCATGTCGAACCACGCCGTCGCGCTCTGCCCGTTCAGATAGGCTGTCGAGGTCGCTTCCTGCAGATAGCTAAGGCTGCTGAGGCTCTCATTCAGGACACGGTAGTTCTTGTAGAACCACCTATCCGTCGACATCGACGCGTTCCAGCCAAAAGTCCAGCGCGGGTTGATGAAGAACTTGCCGTTGGTCTCGATCGAGCCGCGGAAGTCCTTGTCAGCCGGTCCGAGCGGGCTCGGCAGGAAGGCCTGCGGCTCCTGCTGGAAAATGCCGGACGCGCGGATCGTGTAAGACCCAGTCTCCAGCCGGTGCCGCCACTCGGCCTGCCCGAGAAAACCTTGCCGGGTGAGATAGGTCGGCGTCAGCGTGAGATCGTAGTTCGGGGCCAGGTTGAAGAAGTAGGGCAGGCCGACGCCGAAACCGAGCGCCGACGTGTTCATGAATTTGGGAGACAGGAAGCCGGATTTCCGCTTCACCGTCGCATCCGGTCCCGACATGAACGGGACGTAGGCCATCGGGATACCGGCGAACTCCAGCCGCGCATCCTCGTAGTAGATCGTCTGCTCCGACTTCTTGTGGATGATGCGCGTCGCACGCACCTGCCACAGCGGCGGGCGTTCCGGGTTGTCCTTGCAGGGTTCGCAGGCGGTGTAGATGCCCTTGTCGAAGACGAAGGTCTCGCCGTCCGTGCGTTCGGCGCGCGGGGCGGAAAAGCGGGTCTTGTCCGGGTTCACGACGCGCAGCGAGTCGATGAAGCCGTCACGGAAATCATCGGTCAGATTGAACTTGTCGCCGGTGATGACCGTGCCGTTGCTTTCCGTGATACGGGCATTGCCGATCGCGGTGACGCGCTTGTTGCCCTGGTCGTAGATCACGCGATCGGCTTCGATCGTGCGGCCCTGATAGAGGATCTGCACGTCGCCGACGGCCGCGACCGTCTTCTTGTCGTTGTCGTAGACGAGTTCGCGCGCGTCCACGACCATCCGGTCCTGAGCCTTGGCAGCAGGCGCAGCGACGGCGGGCGCAACAGCAGGCTTCGCGCCCGCTGCCCGATTCTGGGCATGCGCAGGCACGGCCAACAGATAGGCCAAGCTGGTGGCGAGAGCAGTCGCCGCAGCAAAGCGCGTGACGCGTTTTACTCCTGGACCCATCCGCTCAACCTAAAATTAACCATAGGCACAGTATACTTCACCCGTCTTCCTGATGAAGGAGAGCGAGCGCCCCGAGCATCGTTCCCAATGCTGCGGGCAGCCACGCCGCGACGACCGGATTGACGATACCCGACGATCCGAGTTCCTCCGACAGTTGTGTAGCCACATAGAGCACGAACCCGGCCGCGACGCCACCTATCACCAGCTTGGTCACGCCACCAAACCTGAAAAATCTTAAGGAAACGGACGCTGCGACCAAAATCATGGCGATCAGCAGCAGCGGACGCGCCATAAGTGCTTGATAACGCAGCTCATAAGGGGTGGTGTCGAGGCCAGCGCGCTGTGTCCGATCGATCACTGCCGGCATGGACCAGAAGCCCACAGCGTCGGGTGGGGTGAAGCTTTGGCGCATTTGTTCCGGCTCCAGTGTCGTCGCTACCACATAGCTCGCGTAGCTCTGCGGCTCTTCCGAGGCAGAGGTGGTGCGCGCGTCGCTCAGTTCCCAATGTCCTGGCCGCAACAGGGCCTGACGCGCGTCGATTCGCTCGCGGAAGCTGCCGTCCGGGTTGAACAGGAAGAACGCCACCTGTGAGAGCCCGTCCTCATCCGGCAACGCGCCAGCAGCGCGGATGATCGCTTGCCCGTCGACACTGCGTTGCCGCAGCCAGATTTCCTTGCTGGCAGTGGCGGCGGCGCCGCTGCGGACGAACAGGCGAGTTTCCAGTGCCGTCGCCTTGCGCTTCAGGTCGGCCGCGACCGGGTTGTAGACCATGATCGAGAACAGGCCGATTACGCCCGCAACCACCGCCGCTGGCTGCAGGAACTGCCAGGCCGAGACGCCGACCGAGCGCGCGACCACGAGCTCGAGCTTTCGGCTCAGCGTCAGCAGGGCGAACATGCCGCCAAACAGCGCTGCGAAGGGGAAAATCTGCTCGGCCACCGCCGGCACGCGGAACAGCGCGAGCTGGACGATGCGCGGTGTCGTCGCGATCGGAGAATCGCCGGCGCGACGCATCAGCTCGACGAAATCGAGCGTGCCGATCAGGAAGAAGAAGGTGCTGAAGACGCTGAGGATGGCGCGGGCGAAGCGCTTTGTCAGATAGCGGCCGAAAGTCGTGAAGAGGAGCATCAGGCGCGCCTGAAACGAGCCGCGAGGGCGACGAGCGGCAAGGTGAGCGGCGCAGTCAACCGCGCAAAGATCGGCCGCAGACGCTCGCCGTAGAAGATGAGTGCCGTAGCCAGCACGATGGCAGCAATCGGCAGGATATAGAGGAGCGCCGCCGCGAAAGGCGAGCGCACGCTCGCCGTCCAGGCCGCGTAGGCCGCGATTCGTGTGGCGCCGACGATCAGGACCGCCGCCTGCAGCGCGAGTGCCCGGCCCTGGCGGGTTGTGCGTGCCTCGCCGATCGCTGCAAAGGCGATCAGCATGAAGGCGAAGGGGTAGAGCGGGGCGGAGAGCCGGTTGTGCAGCTCGGCTCGGAAGCGGCCTTCCTGGTACTTGTAGTAGGTCTCATTCGGATCCTGGTCGAGAAGCTGCCAGGTCGAGCGCTCGCGCGGTTTATAGATCACTTTGTCGCCGTTGCCTTCGCCCGGCCCGCCGCTCGGATCGCCGGTCAGTGCCGAGAGATTCAACGCATAGCGCTCGAAGGAGATGATCGAGGTCGTGCTGGTGTTCTTGGCCTCGCGCTGGATCGTGCCCTTCTCCAGCATGAGGAAGCTCTGGCCTTCGGCCTCGACGCTGCGGCCGCGCTCGGCGAGATAGATCGAGGGCTGCGTCGGGTCGCGCCGGTCCTGCATGAAGATACCGACCAGAGAGTCGCCGACTTTCTCGCGATAATGGAAGGTCACGCCCGAATCGAGCGAGACGAACTGTCCTTCCTTCACGACATTGGCGACGAAATCGGCGCGGATCAGCGTGATCAGGTCGCGCAGCATGCGGAAGCTCGCTGGCATCACCGAAATCGTCATCCAGGCGACGACGATCGAGGTCAGGATGGTCAGCACGAGGAAGGGGCGCGTGATACGATGCGGCGCGATGCCGGCCGCGTTCATTACGATCAGTTCGGAATCGCCGTTGAGCTTGTTGAGCGTGTAGAGCGTCGACATGAACAGCGCGACCGGGGCGATGCCCGCGATCAGCGCCGGCAGCGAGAGCAGCGTGACGGTCAGGAAGATTATGACCGTCTGGCCCTTGCCGGTGATCAGATCGACCTCGCGCAACGCCTGCGTGACCCAGATCACGCCTGTCAGACCGAGCAACAGCACGATCGCAGCCACCGCCGCGATCTTGAAGATGTATCGGTCGAGGCGGTTCAGCAGCACGCGTCACATCCGGGGTCCGGGAGACTCGCGGTCTCCCGAGGTGGTTAGTCGGACACACCGTATGGTATAGCCGCGTTCGTGGCGCAAACGGGAATCGTCTTGCGCCGGCGTCCTTGTGTCCTTCCCAACCCAGTTCCCTAAGATTGTGAGCGGATCATGTCGCAGCGCCTGAAGCTCGAGGTCAAAGCCCTGAACGCCGTCGAAGGGCAGGATCTCGTGGTCCTGGTTTCCGACCGACTGGCCTTGGCCGAGGCGGTCGAGGATCTGGCGGGCGAGGGGGCGCAGGCGCTGCTGACGCGTGCGGCGGCGGCTGAGCGCTTCAAGGGCAAAGCCTATGGCGGGCTGACGCTGCCTTCGCCGCAGGGCGCGCCCTATGAGCGGCTGATCGTCATCGGCACCGGCGCTGAAGCTGACCGCACCGATCTCGATTTCGTGAAACTCGGCGGCACGATTGCCGGCCGGCTGGCCGCCGGCCGCAGCGCCGAGATTCTGCTCGTGCTGCCCGGGGGCGGGATCGAGCCCGCGCAGGCTGCCGATCTGGCGCTGGGCCTCAAGCTGCGTACCTATGCCTTCGACCGCTACAAGACCAAGAGCAAGGATAAGGACGAGGGCGCGCCGGTCGCGGTGACCCTGAAGGTCGCCGATCCCTCCGCCGTGAAGAAGGCGCAGAAGGCCGCGGACGCGATCGCCTCGGGCGTCGTGCTGGCGCGTGACCTCGTCAACGAGCCGCCGAACGTGCTCTACCCCGAGGAGTTCGCCGATCGCGCCGCCAAGCTGAAGAAGCTCGACGTCGAGATCGATATCCTTGACGAGAAGGATCTGAAGAAGATCGGTATGCGCGCGCTGCTCGGCGTCGGCCAGGGCTCGCGCCGTGAGAGCCGCGTCGTCGTCATGCGCTGGAATGGCGGCAAGTCCGGCGAGCAGCCGGTCGCCTTCGTTGGCAAGGGTGTCACCTTCGATACCGGCGGCATCTCGCTGAAGCCCGGTGCCGGCATGGAGGATATGAAGGGCGACATGGCGGGCGCGGCCTGCGTGGTCGGCCTGATGCATGCGCTGGCGGCCCGCAAGGCCAAGGTCAACGCCATCGGGGTGATCGGCCTCGTCGAGAACATGCCGGACGGCAACGCCCAGCGCCCGGGTGACATCGTCGCCTCGCTCTCCGGCCAGACCATCGAGATCATCAACACGGATGCCGAGGGCCGCCTCGTGCTGGCCGATGCGCTCTGGTACACGCAGGAGCGCTTCAAGCCGCGCTTCATGATCAATCTCGCGACGCTGACCGGCGCGATCCTGGTCGCGCTCGGCCAGGAGCATGCGGGCCTCTTCAGCAACAATGACGAACTGGCGGAGAGGCTCGGCGCGGCCGGCCGCGCCACCGGCGAGACGGTCTGGCGCATGCCGCTTGGCAAGGCCTACGACAAGATGATCGATTCCAAATTCGCCGACATGAAGAACTCGGCCGGGCGCTATGCCGGCTCGATCACGGCGGCGCAGTTCCTGCAGCGCCATGTCAACGACACGCCCTGGGCGCATCTCGACATTGCCGGCACCGGCATGGGCGCCAAGGACAGCGAGATCAACCGCTCCTGGGGGCCGGGCTGGGGCGTGCGCCTGCTCGACCGGCTGGTGGCGGAACATTACGAGGGCTGATTCGGTTTCTGTACCAATGCTGCCAAGCCGTTAGGAAACAAGGGTTTCGATGGCCGAGATCCTGTTCTTTCATCTGCAGTCCCGCCCGCTGGAGCAGGTCCTGCCGACGATCCTCGACCGCGCGCTCTCGCGCGGCCAGAAAGTCGTCGTCGAGGTCTCGAGCCAGGAGCGTTTGAGCGTGGTCGACGACCATCTCTGGACCTATGCGGACGAGAGCTTCCTGCCGCATGTGACGGCGATGGAGGCCGATGCAGCCGCTAACCCGGTGGTGCTGACCACGCAGGCGCATAATCCGAATGCCGCCGAGGTGCGGATCTGCGCCGACGGCGTTCGCATTCCGGACGCAATGGACGCTTACGAGCGCGTCGTTCTGATATTCGATGGAGACGATCCCGAGGCGCTCAGTGCCGCCCGCGAGGATTGGAAGAAGGCTCGGGCCTCGGGCCATGCCGCCAGCTACTGGCAGCAGGACGAGGCCGGCCGCTGGGAGAAGAAAGCGTGAGACTGCCTATCCTGATTTTCTGCGCCGCTGCTCTCGCTGGCTGCTCCGTCGACATGGGCGGCTTCGCCTTCCAGTCCGAGACCAAGAAGGGTGTCACCACCACGACGATGACGACCGGCAGCATCGGCGCCTCGACGCAGGAGCCGGTTCTGACGCCGGAAGGCGATTGCAGCGTCGGTGTCTCGCTCGATCCCTCGACGCGCCCGCTGCCGAAGGAGATCGCGCCCGGCATCACCGAGTGCGAGCTGGTGAAGCTCAAGGCCAAGCCGCCGACCGACGTGCTGATCGGCGAGAGCGGCAAGGGCCAGCGCGAGGTGCAGGTGCTCTATGCCGAGCCCGGTGGGCGCGAGCTCTATCTCTTCACGGACAACCGCCTGAGCCGCATCGTCAAGCCGGGCAGCGAGGGCTGAGTGGCGCCCTCGTTGCCTGTTCGTGCGGCGAGCGCGCTCCGCCGCCGAACCGAAGCGGACAGGTTGTGGTCCGCTTCGGGATGTCGGATTTGCGCTTATTGCCCGCCAGCGGCGGCGCTCCGAAGCTGAGCTTCGATCTTGGTCAGGTTGAACGATCCCGGCGACTGGCTCGGCGGATAGTCCTTCATCGATTGGAGGAATTGCGCCGCAAGCCCCTGGATCGGGACGATCACGAAGACGCGCGACAGGAACCAGTCGTTGTAGACGTTGGCGTTGTGCTGGGCCTTCTCGAACGGGTCGCGGCGGAGATGGAAGAGCAGCGGCACGCGCAGTTCTGTGAAGGGCTCGCGCCAGACGCCGAAGGCCTGGCCGCGGTTCTCCAGAAAGACGACCTTCCAGTCCTCGTAGCGCGCCGCGACGACTTGGCCGTCATCGTTGACGTACCAGAACTCCTTGCGCGGCGATTCCTTCACCTTGCCCGAGAAATAGTCGAGCTGGTTGTAGCCATCGATAAAGTTCTTGTAGGGGCGGCCGTTCAACGTCACGCCCTTGGCCAATTGCTCCTTGATATCGTTCGCGCCCGCTGCGGCCGCAAAGGTCGGCAGCCAGTCCTCATGCGCCACGATGCCGTTCAGCGTCGTGCCTGCGGGGAATTTGCCGGGCCAGCGGACGAACGCGGGGACGCGGTAGGCACCCTCCCAGTTCGAATTTTTCTCGCTGCGGAAGGGTGTCGTGCCGGCATCCGGCCAAGTGTTGTAGTGCGGTCCGTTGTCGGTCGAGTAGAACACAATGGTGTCGTTGGCGATGCCGAGATCGTCGACGAGCTTGAGCAGTTCGCCAACCATTCCGTCATGCTCGACCATGCCGTCGCTGTACTCGTCTTGTCCTGACCTGCCTTGGCTCGCCGGCTTGATGTGGGTGCGGAAATGCATCCGCGTCGCGTTCCACCAGGTGAAGAACGGCTTGTTGGCCTTTACCTGGCGTTGGATGAAATCCTTCGCCGCCGCGAGGGTTTCCTCGTCGATCGTTTCCATCCGCTTCTTGGTCAGCGGCCCGGTGTCCTCGATCTTGCCGTCGGCGGACGCCTTGATCACCCCGCGTGGTCCGAATTTCTTCCGGAATTCGGGGCTCTTCGGATAGTCGGGGTTCTCCGGCTCCTCCTCGGCATTGAGATGGTAGAGATTGCCGAGGAACTCGTCGAAGCCGTGCTGGGTCGGCAGATGCTCGTCCCGGTCGCCTTGATGGTTCTTGCCGAACTGGCCGGTGGCATAGCCCTGGGCCTTCAGCACCGTCGCCATGGTGACGTCGGTCTTCTGCCAGCCCTCCTTGGCCCCCGGCAGGCCGACCTTCGTCATGCCGGTTCGCACCGGCACATTGCCGCCGATGAAGGCGGCTCGCCCGGCGGTGCAGCTCTGCTGGCCATAATAATCGGTGAAGGAGACGCCCTCACGCGCGATGCGGTCGATATTGGGCGTCATGTAGCCCATCATGCCGCGATTGTTGTGGCTGATGTTCCAGGTCCCGATATCGTCGCCCCAGATGACGAGGATGTTGGGGCGGCGGCCTGAGGCGGCCGGAGCCTGCGCGCCTGGAGCGGGCTGTTGCGCCTCGGCGTTGTTTGCCAGGGTTGCGGCCGCGGCAACCAGGGCCGAGCCCGAAAGCAGGATGTTGCGGCGATTGATGTCACGGCCTTCCTTGGCCGGTTCGGGCTGCTCGATCGATTTAACAGTCATAGCGCCTTCTCCTCCGTGATCATGGATCTCGAATGGTCAATCAGGCCGCCGTCGGGAGGCTCGAAAACAAAGGTCTTCAAAGCTTGATCGCGTATAGCCTCTTGAAATGGACGCGTGACGACCCACCAAGCACTCATGGTTGAAAGAACCAGGAGCCTGGGCGCCCAAGGGCAGCCTGCCGTTCGGAGGTTCGGTGAGGAAGCCTGTAACAGTAACGATACGCGCAGACCGGCGGCGAGGGGCTTTTGACGGCAAGCACAACGCAATCAGCGGGCTGGCCTATTGTCCCTAGGGACAGGTTCTTGTGCCGTGTTTTGGTTTAGAATTCGACCGCGGGGCAAATCCAAGCGTGCCGGAGCCGAGATGATCGTGCTCGCAGCCTGAGGGCCCCGCCAGGCGGCGACCTGCTCGGCAGGAGGTCAGGCTATGTTCAAGAAAATCATTCTGGGGGCAGCCCTGGTCGTGGGCGCGCTTCTCGGCTCGGCGAGCCAGAGCAGCGTCTTTGCCTGTCTTGCGACCAATGGCTGTGTCATCAGCACAATGCGCGATGACTACAACATGAAGCGCGACGGCCGGATGGAGAAGGCGATGGAGGCCGGTCGCGAGAACATGGAAGCCTTCAAGGCGATGCAGAATGGGCATGCATCGTCCCCCAGAGTTCGGTAGCGACTCCGGCTCGCGGGTTTCTGTCTTCGGCTTCGGCTGAATGTGCGCGGCGTTCTACGCGCCGATTTGAATGAGGCTGCGGCTACGGAAAGCCTCTGGCAGGCAGTCTCTGGCGCAATAGCTGCTGGGAACCGGCTCGCCGCCATTCATCGAAGGCGGCGAACTGGCTCGGGCTCGATCAGAATTTGTAGTTCACACCGACGCGAACCACGCCGGCGCCGCCGCCACCATTGGTGGAAGCCGTATAAGTCCCGGCCGGCAGAACGCCGCCCGGCGGATTGACGAAGATGCTGTTGCGCCTGCTCTCGCCCAGGTCGACGTAGAGGCCTTCGAGCTTGATCGTCCAATTGTTCGTGAAAGCGTATTCAACGCCGCCGCCGACCGTCCAGCCGGTATTGCTGGTGGTATTTCCAGTGATCGGATTGCTGTTCAGCCCGCCATAGGCGAGACCACCGGTGATGTAGATCAAGGTGCGGTCGAAGGCATAACCAAGGCGAGCGCGAACGGTACCGAAATACCCGCCGTCATCTTCGCCGCGGCCACCCCACCAGGTGTAGGGCCCCCATGATGTGCTGCGTCCCGCATCCACATATTGGATATCGGCCTCGAGACCGTAGACGATCGCGCCCGATTGCCAGTTGTAACCGATCTGGGCGCCTCCGACGAACACGCCGTCACCACCGCCGCCAGAGATGACAGCCGAAGAGCCGGCGGTCGGGCCGGTCACGATGACGTCGCGGGAATCGCTCCAGCCCACACCTGCATTGAGGCCGACGTATAAGCCCGCCCAGGTGAAGACCGGCACGAACACGGGCGGCGGAGCGGCCGTGCGACTTGGCAGGTCCGCCGGGTAGGCGGCTGTCGCGAAGCAAGCTGCTAAGGCGGTAGCGGATACAAGGCCCAGTCGCATGGCATCCTCCATTTGGCCGTTTCGCTAGCTGATGGTTGCACACGAAACCAAATATTAGAAGCCAAATAAAACGAGCCTGCGATTCTGCGCTAGCTTGCCCCGACCACCGCTGTTCTTTGGGCTGATCTACGCACTTCAAAGGCCTGCCGCTGATCAGCAAGCCGTGAGCGCCACTGAACCCTTCTCGGATAGGGCAGGCTCTTATCCGACGCTCCACGCGACCTTCTGTCTTCCGGAAGCAGAGGAGAGCGGTCGCAGCTATGTCACCGGCAGTGGCTCAAGCCCCTTCCAGCTCCTCACCGAGCAGCAGCCACTCTTCTTCCGCCGCCGTCAGCGCCTCGGCCAGCTCCGCCCGCTGGCGCGAGAGCTGCAGCGCCTTGTCCGGGTCGCGCGCGAAGGCGCCGTTGGCGAGCGCGGCGTCGACCTTCTCGATCAGCCCGGTCAGCTTGCCGATGCGCGCCTCCGCAAGGTTGAGCTTCTGGCGCAGCGGCCCTTGCGCCACGCGCTTGGTCGCCGCCTCCTTGCGCTCGTCGGATTTCGGCTTGGCGGCGTCCGGCGCCGGCTTGCCACGCCTTTCGGCCTTTGCGCTGTCGAGCACGAAGGAGCGGTAATCCTCCATGTCGCCGTCGAAATTCTTCACCGTCCCGCCCGAAACGAGCCAAAGCCGGTCGGCGCAGGCCTCGATCAGGAAGCGGTCGTGGCTGACGAGGATGACGGCGCCCGGATAGTCGTTGATCGCCGTCATCAGCGCCGTGCGGCTGTCGATGTCGAGATGGTTGGTCGGCTCGTCGAGGATCAGCAGATGCGGGCCGTGGAAGGTGGCGAGCCCCAGCATCAGCCGCGCCTTCTCGCCGCCGGAGAGCAGCTTGACCGGCGTGTCCGCCTTCGAGGCCGGGAAGCCGATCTGCGCCGCCTTGGAGCGCACCTTCGCTTCCGGCGCGTCCGGCATCAGGTCGCGCAGATGGCCGACCGGCGTGTCCTCGACGCGCAGTTCGTCGAGCTGGTGCTGGGCGAAATAGGCCGTCTCCAGCTTGCTCGACTTCTTCATCTCGCCCGAAAGCGGATCGAGCCGGCCGCCGATCAGCTTGCAGAAGGTCGATTTACCATTTCCGTTGGAGCCAAGCAGCGCGATCCGGTCGTCCGGCGCGAGCGACAGTTTCAGCCGCGACAGCACCGTGCGCTCGCCATAGCCGGCGCTCGCATCATCGAGCACGATCATCGGCGGCGAGAGCTGCTTCTCTGGGCCGGGGAAGACGAAGGGCTGGACGTCGCGGTCGACGATCGTCGCGATGGTCTGCATCTTCTCCAGCCGCTTGACGCGGGATTGCGCCTGGCGGGCCTTGGTGGCCTTGGCCTTGAAGCGGTCGACGAAGGATTGCAGGTGCTTACGCTCGGCCTCCTGCTTCTCGCGAGCGCGGGCGAGCTGCATCTGCTTTTCGGCGCGCTGCTTCTCGAAGGAGGAATAGCCGCCGCGATAGAGCGTCAGCTTGCCCTGGTCGAGATGCATGATGTGGTCGACCGAGGTGTCGAGCAGTTCGCGATCGTGGCTGATGACGATCACGGTGTGCGGGTAGCGCTCCAGATAATCGTAGAGCCAGAGCGTGCCTTCTAGATCGAGATAGTTGGTCGGCTCGTCGAGTAGCAGCAGGTCGGGCTCGGAGAACAGCACGGCCGCGAGCGCGACGCGCATCCGCCAGCCGCCGGAGAAGTCGGAGCAGGGGCGCTGCTGCGCTTCCTCGTTGAAGCCGAGGCCATGCAGGACCATCGCAGCGCGGGCCGGCGCGGAATGGGCGCCGATATCGGCAAGCCGCGTCTCGATCTCGGCGATGCGGTGCGGATCGGTCGCCGTCTCCGATTCCGTCATCAGAGCGGTGCGCTCGGTATCGGCGGCGAGGACGACCTCGATCAGCGTTTCAGGGCCGCCCGGCGCCTCCTGCGCCACACCGCCGATGCGCCGGCCCTTCGGCAGGCTGATATTGCCGCTCTCGGTGCCGAGATCGCCGGTGATGATCTTGAACAGCGTGGTCTTGCCGGTGCCGTTGCGTCCGACGAAGCCGACACGCGCGCCGTCGGGAATGGCCGCGCCCGTATGGTCGAGCAGCAATCGCTCGCCCAGGCGGTAGGTGATGTCGTTGATCGTCAGCATGGCGGGCGGTTTGGCGCGAAGCGCGCGAAAAGGCAATGGAACGCGGCTCACTCCGGTCCGCTGTCACGATTTGGTCACGATCTCGCCACGCGACGGCCCGCTGCCACCCTCACCCAACGAAACACAGGTATTTGCTGATTCGTCGGGGACCCGAGCCCATGTATGCCGACCAGCCTTTCGCCTACCCGCGCCGCCATTCCACCGGCGCGTTCCTCCTCATTCTGGTTGCCGTCGTCGTCGGCAGCGCCGCCGCTTTGGTCGCGCTCGTGCCGATAGCCTGAGAGCTTGTCCTCTGCCGGGCCTGCGGCTAACGCTGGCGTCATGGCACGCATCGCTTTCTACACCGGCTCCTTCGATCCCGTGACCAATGGTCATGCCGACGTCATCGCTGCGGCCGCAGGCCTCTGCGACCGGCTCGTCGTCGCGATCGGCGTTCATCCGGGCAAGACGCCGGTGCTCTCGGTCGAGGAGCGCGCCGAACTGCTGCGGAAGGTCGCGACGCCGCTGCTGGCGGCGAAGGGCGCCGAGTTGGAGGTCGTGACCTTCGACGATCTCGCCGTCGATGCCGCGCGCAGGGCAGGGGCCTCGATCATCATCCGCGGGCTCCGCGACGGCACCGATCTCGACTACGAGATGCAGATGGCCGGCATGAACGGCACCATGGCGCCGGATGTGCAGACGGTCTTCCTGCCGGCCTCGCCGGGCGTGCGCTATATTACCGCGACCTTGGTGCGCCAGATCGCGGCGATGGGCGGCGATGTCTCGCCCTTCGTGCCGGCGCCGGTGCTGGCGGCGCTCAAGGCGCGCTTCGCCAAGCGGTGAGGCGGCACAACTTCGCCATCTTCGCCCGTTCTCTGCTGATTATGGTTTGCATTTTGGCTGGAGCGATGGTGTCTCTCAGCCCAAGCGACTCGTAAATTCGTTCTCCCGGCGCGATTCCGCGCCAAGCCCTCCGACAGGTTTGACGATGCGTCTGTCCCGCTACTTCCTGCCCCTTCTGCGCGATACGCCCAAGGAGGCGGAGATCGTCTCGCATCGGCTGATGCTGCGCGCCGGCATGATCCGCCAGCAATCCGCCGGCATCTATTCCTGGCTGCCGCTGGGCCTGCGTGTCCTCAACAAGATCTGTGCGGTGATCCGTGAGGAGCAGAACCGCTCCGGCGCCGTCGAGATCCTGATGCCGACCATCCAATCGGCCGATCTCTGGCGCGAAAGCGGCCGCTACGACGCCTATGGCAAGGAGATGCTGCGCATCAAGGACCGGCACGACCGCGAGATGCTCTACGGCCCGACCAACGAGGAGATGGTCACCGAGATCTTCCGCAGCTACGTGAAGTCCTACAAGGACCTGCCGCTCAACCTCTACCACATCCAGTGGAAGTTCCGGGACGAGGTCCGCCCGCGCTTTGGCGTGATGCGCGGCCGCGAGTTCCTGATGAAGGACGCCTATTCCTTCGACCTCGACAAGGATACGGCGCGCCACGCCTATAACCGCATGTTCACGGCCTATCTGCGCACCTTCGCGCGGCTCGGCCTGAAGGCGATCCCGATGCGCGCCGATACCGGCCCGATCGGTGGCGACCTCTCGCACGAGTTCATCGTGCTCGCCTCGACCGGCGAGAGCGAGGTCTTCTGCCACAGCGACTATCTCAACTTCGAGACGCCGGCCGTCGACACCGATTTCGACAGCCATGCCGGGCTGCAGGGCATCGTCGACAAGTGGACGAGCCTCTATGCCGCGACCGAAGAGATGCACGACAAGCCGGCTTTCGATGCGATCCCCGAAGACAAGCGCGTTTCGGCGCGCGGCATTGAGGTCGGTCACATCTTCTATTTCGGCACCAAGTATTCCGATCCGATGGGCGCGACCGTGACCGGGCCGGACGGCCAGCAGACCTCGGTCCATATGGGCTCCTACGGCATCGGCCCGAGCCGCCTCGTCGCCGCCCTGATCGAGGCCGGCCATGACGAGGGCGGCATCGTCTGGCCGGACGAGATCGCGCCCTTCGACGTCTCGGTCATCAACCTCAAGGCCGGCGATGCCGCGACCGACGGGGCGGCCGAGCAGATCTACAAGCACCTGCTCGCCAAGGGTTACGACGCTCTGCTCGACGACACCGATGAGCGGCCCGGCGGCAAGTTCGCCACCGCCGATCTGATCGGCGTGCCCTGGCAGATCATCGTCGGCCCGAAGGGGCTGGCCGAGGGTAAGGTAGAGATCAAGCGCCGTGCCGGCGGCGAGCGCGAGCTCGTCTCGCTCGAAGCCGCGCTCGACCGCTTCAAGGGCCGGGCGGCGTAACGGCATGAGCGCCGTCGCCGAGAGCACCGAGGTTCCGACTGGTACGAAGCCCTTCGCTGGCTTCGAATGGCTGCTGGCTGGGCGCTACCTGCGCACGCGCCGGCGCGAAGGCTTCGTCTCGGTCATCGCCGGCTTCTCCTTCCTCGGCATCCTGCTTGGCGTCGCGACGCTGATCATCGTGATGTCGGTGATGAACGGCTTCCGCAAGGAGCTGCTGGAGAAGATCGTCGGGGTGAACGGGCATATCTTCGCCACCCCGATCGACCGGCCGCTCGACGATTACGACAGCGTCGCGGCACGCCTCGCCAAGATCCCCGGCGTCAAGCTCGCCATCCCGCTGGTCGAGGGGCAGGCGCTCGCCTCCTCGCAGAGCGGCAACAACGGCGTGCTGGTGCGCGGCGTGCGCGAGGCCGACATCAAGGCGATCCCCTTCATCGGCGGCAATATCCGCTCCGGCACGCTCGACGGCTTCGACAAGGAGCCGGGCGTCGCTATCGGCCGGCGCCTCGCCAGTGCGCTCGGCATCCAGGCCGGCGACATGATGACGCTCGTCTCGCCGCAGGGCGCTTCGACGCCCTTCGGCACCGCACCGCGCATCAAGGCCTATCCGGTCAAGGCGATCTTCGAGATCGGTATGACCGAGTTCGACGGCACCTTCGTCTACATGCCGCTCGCCGAGTCCCAGGCCTATTTCAATCGCGACGGCGACGTGAACGTCATCGAGATCTTCGTCGACGATCCCGACCGGACGCAGTCCGTGCGCGATGCGATCGAGGCCGATGCGCCGCGCCCGCTCGTGCTCTCGGACTGGCGGCAGCGGAATCGCAGCTTCTTCAATGCGCTCGAAGTCGAGCGCAACGTGATGTTCATCATCCTGACCCTGATCGTTCTGGTCGCGGCGCTGAACATCGTCTCGGGCCTCATCATGCTGGTGAAGGACAAGACCGAGGACATCGCGATCATGCGCACCATGGGCGCGACACGGGGCACGGTGCTGCGCGTCTTCCTGATGACGGGCGCTGCGATCGGCTTCTTCGGCACGGTCGGCGGCCTCCTCCTCGGCGTCGTCTTCGCGAAGAACATCAAGTCGATCATGGCGGCCCTGAACTGGCTCACCGGCGCCAATCTCTGGGACCCGACGGTGCGCTTCCTCAGCGACATCCCATCCGTCGTTGATTGGCGCGAGGTGGTGAGCGTGGTGATGATGGCGCTGACCCTCTCGCTGCTGGCGACGCTCTACCCCGCCTGGAAGGCGGCCCGGCTCGATCCGGTCCAGGCCCTGAGGATGGGCTGAGCGATGGCGCAGAAGGAAATGCCCGCGCTCTTCCTCTCGCAGGTCGAGCGCTTCTATCCGCAGAGCGACGCGCCGCTCGAAGTGCTGCGCAAGGCCGATTTCGCGCTGTGGCCCGGCGAGGTCGTGGCGCTGGTCGCCCCGAGCGGCACCGGCAAGTCGACGCTGCTGCACGTCGCCGGCCTTCTGGAAAAGCCGGATACCGGCGAGGTCTTCGTCGGCGGGCTTGCCACGACGAAGCTCGACGATGCCGGCCGCACCCGTCTGCGCCGCACCGAGATCGGCTTCGTCTACCAGTTCCATCATCTCCTGCCGGAATTCACGGCGCTGGAGAACGTCGTGCTGCCGCAGCGCATCCGCGGCTTGCCGCGCGGCGAGGCCGAGGAGCGCGCGATCGAGCTCCTGACCTTCCTCGGCCTTGGCCAGCGGCTCGACCATCTGCCGAGCGAATTGTCGGGCGGCGAGCAGCAGCGCGTCGCCATCGGCCGCGCCGTCGCCAACGGGCCGCGCCTGCTATTGGCCGACGAGCCCACAGGCAATCTCGACCCGCACACCTCCCAGCATGTCTTCGGCACGCTGATGGCGCTGGCGCGGGCCTCGGGGCTGGCGGCGCTGATCGCCACCCACAACCTCGAGCTCGCCCGCCAGATGGACCGCCGCGTGACGATCCGCGAGGGGCAGGTGGTGCCACTGACCTGAGGCAATAGGGCTGTTCGATCCGCCCGGAATGTCATTGCGAGCGCAGCGAAGCAATCCAGGGGGACAGGGTGAAAGCGCTTGCCCAGCCCTCTGGATTGCTTCGTCGCTTCGCTCCTCGCAATGACGCCGTAGCAGCGACGAACAACGTTCTGGTAGTATTTCATTAACTCATCCGGCGGGCATTCGATCCGAATTCTTTCTCAATCATTGACGAGAACAAAACGCGAACTAAACTGAACATATCGAAAACGAAGGAGGTTCTCATGACTGCAGCGCGCAAAGTCGCCGCCGGCCTTGCCGAGATCACCTCGCTGGGTGTCTTCCTCGGTATGATCTGGCTCTGGGCCGCGATCTTCTCCGGCCCGCATGTTTGATCACCGATTTGCCCAAGCCTGGCAGGAGCCATCCACAGGCCGGCAAGGAATTCTCGACGGCGGCCCTGCCGCCGCCGCATAAAGCGAGGAGGCAGCGGCGAGTCGCTTAGGGCGGCAGGAGAGGGACATGGCACGGGAAGCGGACGAGGCGCGCATCCTGTCGGAGATCGGCTTCGTCCATCTCCATGTCCATTCGAGCTATTCGCTGCTCGAAGGCGCCATGACCATCGCCACGCTGGCCAAGCTCGCGGCGGCTGATGGCCAGCCCGCGCTGGCGCTGACCGACACTGATAATCTCTTCGGCGCCCTCGAATTCTCGGAGAAGCTCGCCGGCTCTGGCCTGCAGCCGATTGCCGGCGTCCAACTCTCGGTCGATTTCGCCGATGATGCGGGCGAGGGCGGTCGCAGGCCGGTCCAGCAGCAACGCCTGCCGCATATCGTCCTGCTCGCGATGGACGAGGCCGGCTACGGCAACCTGATGAAGCTCGTCAGCGAAGCTGCGCTGGCGAGCGGCGGCGCAGGGCAGGCGATCACGACCATCGAGCGGCTTTCGGCCTATGCCGACGGCTTGATCGCGCTGACCGGCGGCCCGGGCGGCCCGGTCGACGTCGCTCTGCGCGGCGGCCAGCTTCCGCTGGCGGCCTCGCGCCTCGCGACGCTCGCGAGGATCTACGGCGACCGGCTCTATGTGGAGCTGCAGCGCCATGGCCGTGACGACGAGGCGGCGCTGGAGGCCCATCTGCTGCGCTTGGCCTACGACGCCGACCTGCCCATCGTCGCGACCAACGAGCCCTTCTTCGCCAAGCCGGCCGATTTCGACGCCCATGACGCGCTGCTCGCCGTGGCGGAAGGGCGCCTCGTTTCCGACGGCACGCGCCGCCGCGTCTCGCCCGAGCATTATTTTGCCTCGCGCGCCGAGATGAAGAAGCGCTTCGCCGATCTGCCCGAGGCGCTGGCGAGCACCGTCGAGATCGCGATGCGCTGCCACTGGCGCGTCTCGACCCGCAAGCCGATCCTGCCCCGCTTCGGCGAGGAGGGGCGCGACGAGGCGGAAGAGCTTGAGGCGCAGGCGCGCGAAGGCCTCGCTGCCCGCCTTGAAAAACATGGTCCAGCCGAGGGTTTCTCGGTCGAGGATTACGAGAAGCGGCTCGATTTCGAGCTCTCGATCATCACCCGGATGAAGTTCCCCGGTTACTTCCTGATCGTCTCGGACTTCATCAAATGGGCCAAGGCGCATGATATCCCTGTCGGGCCGGGGCGCGGCTCGGGCGCGGGCTCGCTCGTCGCCTACGCGCTGACGATCACCGACGTCGACCCGCTGCGCTTCGGCCTGCTCTTCGAGCGCTTCCTGAACCCTGACCGCGTCTCGATGCCGGACTTCGACATCGACTTTTGCCAGAACCGGCGTGAAGAGGTGATCGACTACGTCAAGCACCATTACGGCCAGGAGCGCGTCGCCCAGATCATCACCTTCGGTACACTGCTGGCGCGCGGCGTGCTGCGTGACGTCGGCCGTGTGCTGGAGATGCCCTACGGCCAGGTCGATAAGCTGACCAAGCTCGTGCCGCAGAACCCGGCGAAGCCCATTTCGCTGAAGGACGCCATCGAGGGCGAGCCGAAGCTGCAGCAGGCCTCCGCCGAGGAGCCGATCGTCGCGCGGTTGCTCGAAATTGGCCAGAAGCTGGAAGGGCTTCATCGCCATGCCTCGACTCACGCCGCAGGCGTGGTGATCGGCGATAGACCGCTGGAGCAGCTCGTCGCGCTCTCGGTCGATCCGCGCACCGGCATGCGCGTCACCCAGTTCAACATGAAATGGGTCGAGCAGGCCGGCCTCGTGAAGTTCGACTTCCTCGGCCTCAAGACGCTGACGACGCTGACCACGGCGGTGAAGCTCATCGCCCAGCGCGATATCCAGATCGATCTGGCGCAGCTCCCCTTCGACGACCCGACCACCTACGCCATGCTGGCCCGCGGCGAGACTGTCGGCGTGTTCCAGGTGGAATCCGCGGGCATGCGCAAGGCGCTGGTCGAGATGAAGGCCGACCGGATCGAGGATTTGATCGCGCTGGTCGCGCTCTACCGGCCGGGCCCGATGGATAACATCCCGACCTATTGTCGCCGCAAGCTCGGGCTCGAAGATCCAACCTATCTCCACCCTGGCATGGAGCCCTATCTCCGCGAGACGCATGGCATCATCGTCTACCAGGAGCAGGTGATGCAGGTGGCGCAGGCGCTCTCGGGCTATTCGCTCGGCGAAGCCGACCTGCTGCGCCGCGCCATGGGCAAGAAGATCAAGGCGGAGATGGACGCCCAGCGCGACCGCTTCGTCAAAGGCGCGATCGACAATAACATCAAGAAGGACACCGCCTCCGAGATCTTCGATCTGCTGGCGAAGTTCGCGGACTACGGCTTCAACAAGAGCCACGCCGCTGCCTATGCGGTCGTCGCCTTCCAGACCGCCTTCCTCAAGGCGAACTATCCGGTCGAGTTCCTGGCCGCGTCGATGACGCTCGACATGGGCAACACCGACAAGCTCTCGGAATTCCGCCGCGATGCCGAGCGGCTCGGCATCAAGGTCGAGCGGCCGGCGATCAACCATTCCGGCGTCGAGTTCGACGTGGCCGAGGGCAAGATCTTCTACGCGCTCGGCGCCATCAAGGGCGTCGGCCGGGCAGCGGTCGAATCGCTGGTCGCGGCGCGCCAGGCGGCCGGTCCCTTCCGCGATCTCGCGGATCTGGCAAAGCGCGTCGACACCAAGCTCGTCAACCGGCGCACGCTGGAGGCGCTGATCGCGGCGGGAGCGCTCGACGAGCTGGAGCAGGACCGCGCCCGCGCCATGGCCGCGATCGACGGCATGCTGGCGCTCTCGAACCGCACCAGGGACGAGGCAGCCGCTGGCCAGTTCGATCTGCTCGGCGGCGCGGCTGTCCAGGAGGCCTTCCGCATCCCGCAGGTCGAGCCTTGGGCGCCGGCCGAGAAGCTCAAGCGCGAGCACGAGGCGGTCGGCTTCTTCCTCTCCGGCCATCCGCTCGACGATTACGAGCATGTGCTGAAGCGCCTGCGCGTGCAGCGCTATGCCGATTTCGCGCAGGTGGTGAAGGCCAACGGCACCGGCGTCGGCAAAGTCGCCGTTTCCGTCATCGACAAGTCGGAGCGGCGCACCAAAACCGGCAACAAGATGGGCATCGTCAACCTCTCTGACCCGAGCGGCCAGTTCGAGGCCGTACTGTTCTCCGAGGGGCTGATGAAGTTCCGCGATCTGCTCGAGCCGGGCAGGGCGCTGGTGTTGCGCCTGTCCGCCGTGCTCGATGGCGAGGATGTCCGGCCGCGGATCGAGGATGTCGAGGTGCTGGACGATCTCGCCTCGCGCCAGAAGCAGGATCTGCTGATCTATCTGCGCGACGACAAGGCAGTCGCCTCCATCGCCGAACGCATCCGCCCGCGCGAGGGGGCGCGCTCCGAGGGCAAGGTCTCGATCGTGATGATCCTCGACGAGGGCGCTCAGGAGGTCGAGATCGAGCTGCCCGGCAAGTTCCCGGTCAACCAGCAGATCGCCAATGCCGTGCGCGCCGCGCCCGGCGTCGTCAGCGTCGAGATGCGCTGAGGCGGCTCCCGCCTCATGCATCGCAGGCATGGCTTGCGTCTTGTCCCAGGCAAGGCGTCGAGGCAGGCTGTCGCGACGTCAGGGAGGCGGGCCATGGCGCAGCGGTTCCGGATCGACAGGCGCGAGCTGATCGCGGGCGCGACAGTGCTGGCGGCCGTTGCCGCTGCGGGGGCCGGCAAGGCACAGGAGAAGCCCGTGCAAGACAAGCCAATCATTGACGAGCGCACCGTCCTCATCGTCGTCGATGTCCAGAACGATTTCTGCCCCGGCGGCAGCCTCGCCGTCGCCAAGGGCGACGAGGTCGTGCCGATCATCAACGCGATCGCGAAACGCTTCTCTCATGTCGTGCTGACGCAGGACTGGCACACGCCCGGCCACGCCTCCTTCGCCTCGAGCCATCCCGGCCGCAAGCCTTTCGAGACGATCGACATGCCCTACGGCCCGCAGGTGCTCTGGCCGGACCATTGTGTGCAGGGCACGAAGGGCGCCGAGTTCCATCCCGGCCTTGACCTGCCTCACGCCCAGACGGTCATCCGCAAGGGCTATCGCCGCGAGATCGACAGCTATTCCGGCTTCGTCGAAGCCGATCGCCGGACGCCGACCGGATTGACGGGCTATCTGCGCGAGCGCGGCATCCTGCGCGCGGTCGTCGTCGGGCTGGCGACGGATTTCTGCGTGAACTGGACCGCGCAGGATGCGGCGAACGCCGGATTCGAGACGCTGGTCGTGGAAGATGCCTGCCGCGCCATCGATCTCGACGGCTCGCTGGCGAAGGCCTGGGCCGATATGGCCGAGCTCGATATCCAGCGGATCGCGGCGAGCGACCTGCCGGGCTGAGCTCGCAGATCGGAACAGGCCCTGCCGCAATCTGGCAAGAAGGGGCTCTATCCTCCGGCGTCCTCAAAGCGCCGGAGGTTGCCATGCTCGATGCCCATTTCATCCTGCTCCATGTCGAAAGCCCGGCCGATAGCGCACGCTTCTATGCCGGGCTGCTGGGCCGGGAGGCGGCCGAGCAATCACCAACCTTCGCGATGTTTCCGCTGCCCTCCGGCATCAGGCTGGGGCTGTGGTCGCGCCACACGGTCGAGCCCGCGGCGACTGCGGTGGGCGGTGCGGCAGAGGTCGCGATGATGGTCGGAAGCGCCGCAGAGGTCGACGAGACCTGTGCGGACTGGCTGGCGCAGGGCGTCGTCATCCTGCAGGAGCCGACCGATCTCGATTTCGGCCGCACCTTCACCGCGCGCGATCCCGACGGGCATCGCCTGCGCGTGTTCTGGCCTTTTCCGGAAGAGCGGTAGCCGGTCAGGCCTCGGCGGTCTTGAGCTGCGCCTGAACGCGGTCGCGCCCCAGCCTCTTGGCGCGATAAAGGGCTTCGTCCGCCTCCGCCAGCAACTGGTCGAGGGTGAGGCCCCGCAGATCCGCTTCCGCGACGCCGATGCTGAGCGTCGGCGGCACCGGCAGGTCTTCGACGCCGCTGAGCGCGTCCCGGAACACGTTGCGGATGCGATCGGCGACGCGAACCGCCTCGCGCACCCTGACCCCGGGCAGGATGATCGCGAATTCGTCGCCGCCCTGGCGGGCAAGGATGTCGTCGGCGCGAAGCTGGCCGCGGACTGCGTCCGTGAATATGCGCAGGATCTCGTCGCCGGCCGCATGGCCGCGCGTGTCGTTGAGCGCCTTGAAGTGGTCGATGTCGATAAGCAGGAGCGAGGCCCGCAACTCTTGCTGCTGATGCCCGCGCGCCTGCTGCGCGAGCCATTGCTCCAGCCCTGAGCGATTCATGGCGCCGGTGAGCGGGTCGTGTCGGGCGAGGCTCGCCAGCATGCGGTTGCTGCGCTCGCCTGAGAGCAGCAGCAGGGCCTGTCCTCTCAGAACAACCAGGGTCACCCCCGTGGCTGCCAACCAGCCGGTCACGCCGGAATCCGCTGGGAACAGCGTCGTGCCGACCTGTCCCAGCCATGCTTGCGCGACGCGCCACACATGGATCGCCGCGGTCGGCGCGAAGAGAGCTGCCAGCAGCCAGCCCGAACGGAGTCCCTCGTGTCGCGCAAGGCGTATGGCTTCGCGCACCGTCGCGGCATCGCAAAGCGCCATGGCGGTGGCCATGACCATCACCCGCACTGCAAAGCCTTCCTCTCCGGGAAACAGCGCCAGCAGCGTCCAGGTCGCGATGAGGGCGATTCCGAAGAGGAACCAGTTCAGTTCGCGGCCGCTGAAGGCGCGGATGCCGAAGAGCAGCAGCAGGCTGCCGGCCATGATGGCGGTGTTGGCGAACTCGACGGTGACCACATCGGGGAGCACGCCGCGGAAGGCGACGCCGAGGAGGCCGGCGCCGATGCACAGGCTGCTCGCGCCCCACCAGACAGGGCTGCGCGTGAAGCGTCCGGTCAGCAAAGTCGTCAACAATGTCACGCCGATGATGAAGCAGGCCAGCGCGCCGGTGACGACGATCGTCCTGAGGTCGAGCGTTAGTTCCACAACGTGCTCGCGGCCCGTCGAACTGCGGGTTGTTGAAGCTGAACAATGACGTTAGTCAGGGCAAGGCGGGGGGCAAGCATGGCAACATGCCTGGAAACATATTGGCTAAAGGATATCCAGCATGAACATTTATAAGTTGTTGATCGCGGCCTCGGCGTTGTCCGTTCTGGGGTCCACCGCGCCCTCCTTCGCCCAGTCGCAGGCCGACCAGCTCAAGGTCGCCTACCAGGCGGCGCGCAACCAGCTCGGTCTGCTCGGCTATTGCGTCGACAAGGGCTACACCGATGGTGCGGCCGTCGAGGTGCAGAAGAAGCTCGTCGCGCTGATTCCGGCCCCGGCCGATCTCAGCGGCGCCGAGGCGGCCGAAGCGGCGGGCCGCAAGGGCACGATCTCGGCCATGGGGATGGAGCAGAACATCGAGGCGATCGCCAAGGCGCAGAACGGCACGCCGGCCGCCTATTGCAAGCAGATCGGCGATCTCGTGAAGCAGATGGGCGCCAACCTGCCGAAGTAGGGCGTACGAAGGCCGTTTCGCCTTTCACGATCCCGCGTCGGCACCCGGCGCGGGATCTTTCACATCGATGGGCCGGCGTTTCTGTGCCTTGCCGGCTTGCATTGCGGCGCCATCCCTTGTAAGGCGCACGCCATCCCACATGGAGTGCATCGCCTCTATCTCGAGAGGCGTTCCGGTGACGTGGCAGCTCATGCCTTGTTCATTCGCGCTCCAGAGGCTCAACCGGAAGGACTAGAACACCATGGCTCTGCCAGATTTCTCCATGCGCCAGCTCCTCGAGGCCGGTGCCCATTTCGGCCACCAGGCGCATCGCTGGAACCCGAAGATGTCGCCGTTCATCTTCGGCGTCCGCAATAACATTCACATTCTCGACCTGTCGCAGTCGGTGCCGATGCTGCATCGCGCCCTGCAGGCCGTGTCGGACACCGTCGCCCGCGGCGGCCGCGTCCTCTTCGTCGGCACCAAGCGCCAGGCGCAGGACGCCATCGCCGATGCCGCCAAGCGTTCGGCCCAGTATTATGTCAACTCCCGCTGGCTCGGCGGCATGCTGACCAACTGGAAGACCATCTCGGCTTCGATCCAGCGCCTGCGCAAGGTCGAGGAGCTGCTCAACGGCGGCGGCACCGGCCTGACCAAGAAGGAGCGCCTGATGCTGTCGCGTGAGCGCGACAAGCTCGAGAAGGCTCTCGGCGGCATCAAGGACATGGGCGGCACGCCGGACATGATCTTCGTGATCGACACCAACAAGGAGCAGCTGGCGATCAAGGAGGCTCAGCGCCTCGGCATCCCGGTCGCCGCCATCGTCGACTCGAACTCGGATCCGGACGGCATCACCTTCCCGGTTCCGGCCAATGACGACGCTGGCCGCGCCATCCAGCTCTATTGCGACCTGATCGCCCGCTCGGCGATCGACGGCATCGGCCGCGCCTCGGGCGACCAGGGCATCGATCTCGGCGCCTCCGCTGCGCCGGTGGTCGAGGAAGCTCTGGAGCCGGCTGCTGCTGAAGGCCAGGTCTTCGAGACCCTGACCACGCCGCGCGGCGCCCCGGACGATCTCACCAAGCTCTCCGGCATGGGCCCGGATGCCGTTCAGAAGCTGAACGACGGCGGCGTCTTCCACTTCTGGCAGATCGCGGCGATGACCCCGGCCGAGGTGAGCAAGATCGACCACGACCTCAAGCTCGGTGGCAAGATCGAGCGCGAGGGCTGGGTCGCCCAGGCTCGCGATCTCGCCGACGCGTAATACGGGATAGGCGGCGCGTCATCGGCGCGTCGCAATCCGCCTCTTGATCTGACGCCGACGACCGGAAACGGCGCGTCGGCGTTGTCCCATGAGGCGTCCGCATAAATCCGATCCGCGGCAGGCCTTCCCGGGCGCGGGCCGCACGACAACAAGGACTAAAGACAATGGCAGCGATCACCGCCGGCATGGTGAAGGAACTCCGCGACAAGACCGGCGCGGGCATGATGGACTGCAAGACCGCCCTTTCGGCGACCGATGGCAACATGGAGGCCGCCGTCGACTGGCTGCGCGCCAAGGGCCTGTCCAAGGCCGCCAAGAAGGCTGGCCGCGTCGCCGCCGAGGGCCTCGTCGCCGTCACCGTGCAGGGCACCGAGGGTGTCGTGGTCGAGGTCAACTCCGAGACCGACTTCGTCGCCCGCAACCCCGAGTTCCAGGCGCTCGCCAAGAGCATCGCCGATGTCGCGCTGGAGCGTGGCGGCGACGTCGAGGCGCTGCTCGGCCATCACTATCCGGGCGGCGGCACCGTTCAGGAGGCGATCGCCAACGCCATCGCCACCATCGGCGAGAACATGACGCTGCGCCGCGTCGCCTCGCTCAAGGTCTCCTCGGGCGTGATCGGCTCCTACGTCCACGGCGCGATCGCCGAGGGCCTTGGCAAGATCGGCGTCATCGTCGCGCTCGAGTCGACCGCCAAGGGTGACGAGCTCGCGGCGCTCGGCCGCCAGCTTGCCATGCATGTCGCCGCGACCAACCCGGTCGCGCTCGACCTCGCCTCGGTCGCTCCGGAGGTGCTGGAGCGCGAGAAGGCGATCCTGGCCGAGAAGAACGCCGGCAAGCCTGCTAACGTGCTCGAGAAGATCACCGAGAGCGGCCTGAAGAGCTACGCCAAGGAATACTGCCTGCTGGAGCAGGCCTATATCCATGACGGCTCGAAGTCGGTCTCCCAGGTCCTCAAGGAGGCCGAGGGCAAGCTCGGCGCGCCGGTCAAGCTGACGGGCTTTGCCCGCTACGCGCTTGGCGAGGGCATCGAGAAGGAAGAGCAGGACTTCGCGGCCGAAGTCGCCGCCGCCGGCGGCACCACGGGCTGACCCGCATTATCCACGACAATGAAAAGGCCGCGCATCGCGCGGCCTTTTTTGTAGGAAGAATGGCTGCGACGAATCGCAGGCCGTCCCAAAAAATACGGAGAGACATCGATGAGACCCCAACGCGTTCTCGTGAAGCTCTCCGGTGAAGCCCTTGCGGGACCTGTCGGAAATGGGCTCGACGGCGCCACGCTGACCGCGCTGGCCGCCGATATCGCACATGCCTCGCGCGAGGGCGTCGAGATCGGCATCGTCGTCGGCGGCGGCAATTTCTTCCGTGGCGTCCAGGGCCTGAACAAGGGCCTCGACCGCACCACGGCCGACTCCATCGGCATGCTCGGCACGGTGATGAACGCGCTGGCGCTGGAGCACGCCATCGAGGCGGCCGGGGCGCCTGCCCGCGCCATGTCGGCCGTGCCGATGCCCTCGCTCTGCGAGAGCTATGCCCGCAAGCGCGCGCTCGACCATCTCAGCAACGGCAAGGTCGTTATCCTCGGCGGCGGCACCGGCAACCCTTATTTCACCACCGACACGGGCGCGGCGCTGCGTGCGGCCGAGCTCGGCTGCAGCCATCTGCTCAAGGCAACGCAGGTGGACGGCGTCTACAGCGATGATCCGAAGAAGAACCCGGCGGCCACTCGCTTCGAGACTCTCACCCATGAGGATGCGATCAAGCGCGACCTCAAGGTGATGGACACTGCAGCCTTCGCGCTGGCGCGGGACGCGAGCCTGACCATCGTCGTCTTCTCAATCGCCGAATCCGGCGCGCTCGCAGCCGTCCTGCGCGGCGAGGGCAGGGCGACCTACGTGACGCCGTAGGGCATATGCCGCTCACGGCACTGGCTCACGCTGCGACAACTCTCTAGAATGCATTGGTTGCCCGACCGGGAGTCGGGCGCTTTTCCCCTGCCCGAGCTGGGGGAACATGCTGTTCGAGCACGAAATTCTTGACCCCACGCGGCCTCACAGCCATGGTCGCGCCGATTTTGAATTATCCGCAAGGTCTTGATTGAAATGGCCCAGACGACGTTCGACCTCGCCGACCTGAAGCGCCGCATGGCCGGCGCGGTGCAGTCCTTCAAGGGCGATCTCGCTTCCCTGCGCTCCGGTCGCGCTTCGTCCAACATGCTCGACCCGATCCAGGTCGAGGCTTATGGCGCGCGCCAGTCGCTGAACCAGCTCGCCACCGTCTCCGTGCCGGAGCCGCGCCTGCTCTCGGTCCAGGTCTGGGATCGCTCGATGGTCAACGCCGTCGAGAAGGCCATCCGCGAATCCGACCTAGGCCTCAATCCGCAGACGGAAGGGCAGGTGCTGCGCATTCGCATCCCGGAGCTGAACGAGCAGCGCCGCAAGGAGATGGTCAAGGTCGCGCATAAATATGCCGAGGATTCCAAGGTGGCCGTGCGCCATGTCCGCCGCGACGGGCTCGACGTCATCAAGAAGCTCGAGAAGGACGGCGACATGACCAAGGACGACGCCGCCCGCAACTCCGACCTCGTCCAGAAGGCCACCGATCAGCACATCGTCGAGATCGACCAGGCGCTCGCGGCGAAGGAAAAGGAAATCCTGCACGTCTGATCCGACGGGCCGCCCATCGGGGCGGTCCGCACCATACGTTCCGGCAAAAGCCGAGCGGGGCCCAACCTCATGTCACCCAGCCAGCGCGACGCGGGCGTTTCAAATCCGACCCATGTCGCCATCATCATGGATGGGAACGGGCGCTGGGCGCAGATGCGCGGCCTGCCGCGGCAGGAGGGACACCGGCGCGGACTGGATGCGCTGCGGCGCACGATCCGCAACGCCGATGCCCTCGGCATCCAGGTGCTGACGCTTTACTCCTTCTCGACCGAGAACTGGCGCCGGCCCCACGCCGAAGTCAGCTTCCTGATGGGGTTGCTCAAGCATTTCGTCGAGAAGGACCTCGCCGAGCTCTCGGCGGCCAATGTCCGGGTCCGCATCATCGGCGGCCGGGATGACCTCGCGCCCGACCTGCGCCGCCTCGTCGAACATGCCGAGACCAGCACCCTCACCAATACCGGCCTCGTGCTCGTGATCGCCTTCAACTACGGTGCCCGCGACGAGATCGTCCGGGCGGCCCGCGCGCTCGCCGCCGACGCCGCTGCAGGGCGCATCGACCCGGCCGCGATCGACGAGGCAGCCTTCACGGGCCGGCTCGATACGCATGACCTGCCCGATCCGGAGCTGGTGATCCGCACCTCGGGCGAGACCCGCATCTCGAATTTCCTGCTCTGGCAGGCCGCCTATGCCGAATTCGTCTTCGCTCCCGTGATGTGGCCGGATTTCGACCGCGCCGCCTTCGAGGACGCGCTGGCGCAGTACCGGCAGCGCGAGCGCCGTTTCGGTGGCGTCACCGCTCCGACCGATCGCAGCGTGGACGTCGCGTGAATGGCCCGGTGCCAGAGACGCCGCCGAAGGGGCCGGGCGAGCTGAAGCTCAGGGTCTTTTCGGCGCTGGTCCTCGCTGCCTTTGTCTTGCTCGTGACGATCTGGGGCGGTTGGCCTTTCCGCATCGTCTGGATCCTGGTCGGCGGCATCGTCGCCTATGAATGGCTCGCCATCGTCAGCCGCGGCAACGCAATCCCCGCCGGGATCGGCGTGGTCGTGGCGGCGTTCGCACTCGCCTTCTGGTCCGCGAGCCCCATCGCGCTTGCCGGCACAGCCGCTGTGGTCGCGTTGCTGGGTGCGTTCGCCACGCCGCTGGTGAGCGCGCGGCTCGCACTGGAGTTCTGCGGCGTCGCCTATGCGCTCGCGTTCGCCTTGATCACGCCGGCGCTCCGCGATCTGCCGGGAATCGGGCTGGCAGTGATCCTCTGGAGCTTCGCCGTCGTCTGGTTCACCGACATCGCCGCGTATTTCACGGGCCGCAAGCTCGGTGGCCCGAAGCTGATGCCGAGCGTCAGCCCGAAGAAGACATGGTCTGGGGCGCTCGGCGGCGCGCTCGCCGGCACACTCGGCGGCTATCTGGTCTGGCGGCTGACGCCCGGTCTCGAAGGCGTGATCACCGCGGGCAAGGTCATCGCCGCGTCGCTCATGGGCTCCATGGTCAGTCAGATGGGCGATCTTTTCGAATCCTCGCTGAAGCGCCGCTTCGGCACGAAGGATTCGAGCCATCTCATTCCAGGCCATGGCGGTTTCCTGGACCGGCTCGACGGCTACTGGGCCGTGCTCGTGCTGGCGGGCCTTGCCCTCTTCGTGATCCATCTCGACATCTGAGCCGATGCCCATCCGTACCGTCACGCTGCTGGGAGCAACGGGCTCCGTCGGACGTTCGGTCCGCGACGTGGTCGCCGAGAATCCTGACCGGCTCGCGATCACGGCCGTGGTCGGCGGCCGCGATGCGCAGGCCCTCGCCAAGGTCGCCATCGAGACCGGCGCGAGCTTCGCGGCGCTGGCTGATGAGGCCGGCGGGCCGGCGTTGGCCGAAGCGTTGGCCGGCACTGGCATCGACAGCGGAGCAGGACACTCCGCCGTGATGGAAGCCGTCGCTCGCCCGGCCGACATCGTCGTCAGCGCGATCACAGGCGCCGCTGGACTGGAGGCGACCTGCGCCGCATTGCTGCCGGGCCGCACCATCGCGCTCGCCAACAAGGAAAGCCTGGTCTGCGCTGGCGAGGCTGTAATGGCCCGCGCGGCTGAGGTCGGCGCGCGCATATTGCCGCTCGATTCGGAACATAACGCGCTCTTCCAGGTGCTTGGCGCAGAACCGCTTTCGGCGATTCGCAGCATGACGCTGACAGCCTCCGGCGGGCCCTTCCGGAGCTGGAGCGCCGAGCGCATTGCGGCAGCCCGCCCCGAGGATGCGCTGAAGCATCCGAACTACGCGATGGGCGCGAAGATCACCGTCGATTCCGCGAGCCTGATGAACAAGGGGCTGGAGCTGATCGAGGCCCGCTTCCTCTTCGGGCTGGAGCCCGGTGCGCTCGACGTGCTGGTGCACCCGCAGCAGATCGTCCACGGCCTCGTCACCTTCCGCGACGGCTCGGTCAGCGCCGGCATGGCCGTGCCGGATATGCGTGTCGCGGCCGCGCATTGCCTGGGCGTCGATGGCCGCCTCGACGCACCGGAAACCCGTTTTCTCGATCTCGTGACGACGGCCCCGCTCAGCTTCGAGCGGCCGGATCTCCAGCGCTTTCCCGCGCTCGGCCTCGCCATCGCGGCCCTGGTTCAGGGCGGCGCCATGCCGGCGATCCTCAACGCTGCCAACGAGGTCGCGGTCGCAGCCTTCCTGGCCGGCAGGCTGCGCTTCCCCGGTATCGCCGCGCTGGTGGAGGCGGTGTGCGCGACGGCACCGGCCGGGCTCGCGGCCCCGCGGGATGTCGAGGACGCATTGGCCATTGACCAAGATTCGAGACGGCGGGCTGCCTCGCTCTTGTCGCAAGCGCCGTTCATTGTCACCTAGAGCCGGATCCGATCAGGTTGGATCAACCTGATCGGTGAATCCGTCTCTAATAGATGGATAGAGAACGCGTGATCCGATCGGATTGCTGCGCAATCTGATCGGCGCGTGCTCTAGTGTGATCGCGCGACGAGAAGGATCGGGAGAGTTCGATGGAAGTTGTAACGTCGCTCTGGAATGCCGGGCATTTCGTGCTGGGCTATCTGGTGCCGTTCCTGTTCGTCCTGACCATCGTCGTCTTCATCCATGAGCTCGGGCATTTCCTGGTCGGCCGCTGGTGCGGCGTCGACGTCAAAACGTTTTCGATCGGCTTTGGCCGCGAGCTTTTCGGCTTCAACGACAAGCATGGGACGCGTTGGCGCTTCGCGCTGATCCCGCTTGGCGGCTACGTCAAGTTCTCGGGCGATGCCGACGCCGCCAGCACGCCGGACGAGGCGGGCGTGGAGCAGATGACGCCGCAGGAGCGGGCCCGGACCTTCCCAGCGCAGTCGATCGGCGAGCGGGCGGCGATCGTCGCCGCCGGACCGATCGCGAATTTCTTGCTGGCGATCCTGATCTTCGCGGGCACGGCCTTCTTCTTCGGCAAGCAAGTGCTGATGCCGCGCGTTGACGCGGTGGTCGCAGGCAGCGCCGCCGAGCGCGGCGGCCTCCTCGCCGGCGACGTCGTTATCTCCATCGACGGGCAGTCGGTGGCGTCTTTCTCCGACATGCAGCGCATCGTCTCGACCCGGCCGGAGGAGACCCTCGCCGTCACGGTCGATCGCGGCGGCAACCTGATAACGCTGCCCGTCGTGCCGGCGCTTTCCGAGATGAAGACGCCGGTCGGCACGCAGCGCATCGGCGTGATGGGCGTCAAGGCCTCGCCAAAACCCGAGGACTGGAAGCTCCAGCGATTCGGCGTGATCGACTCCATGAAGATGGGCCTGTCGGAGACCTGGTTCGTCGTCGCTCGGACCTATGACTATGTCGGCAAGCTGCTGAGGGGACGCGAATCCGCCGACCAGCTTTCCGGTCCGATTCGGATCGCGCAGGTTTCCGGCATCGTCGCCTCGAGCGGCGGATTGCTCGGGTTGATCAATCTGGCTGCGATCCTCTCCGTCTCGATCGGCCTGATGAATCTGCTGCCGGTGCCGATGCTCGATGGCGGCCATCTCATGTTCTATCTCTATGAGGCGTTGCGCGGCCGCCCCTTGAGCCCGCGCGCGCAGGAAATCGGCTTCCGGCTGGGGCTTGGGCTCGTGCTGATGCTGATGCTGTTCGTGACTTGGAACGACATCGTTCACGTCCGCGGGCTTCTCTGAGTCGGACTTGTGGCGGTATTTCCGAATTCGCGAAAAGGCCGGATTCTGCGCGTTTTTCGAAGACGCGTGGCTTGGCCGCAACGAGGGGTACTAAAAATACTTTATTAACGATGATGGCGGTTTGCACCCCGCGGGAAACTTTGTAGAAGCGATTTAACCGCAATGTCCCCGTGCTCGCGTCCATAGGACGTGGGTCCCCGTTTGGGGTGGTGACCAGAGAGATGGAATAGGCGACCCGATGACGTCGACCCAAAAGAGCCGGACGATCAAGACGCGGCTCTCTCGATCGATCGGACTTTCGGCTTTCATGCTGGCCGTGAGTGGTGGTGTGGCTTTCGCGCAGGCCGTGGTCGTCCACGGCAATCGGCGTGTCGATGCGGAGACGATCCGGTCCTATGCGGTGGGCCGTGAGAATCCGCAGGAGATTCGCGAGAGCCTGCTCGCTACGGGCCTGTTCAGCAGCGTCCAGGTCAACCGTCGCGGTTCGCAGATCGTCGTCTCGGTCCAGGAGCAGAACGGCACGGTCAACCGCGTCGCCTTCGAGGGTAACCGTCGCCTCAAGGGCGATCAGCTCGCCCCGTTGGTTCAGACCAAGGCTGGTGGCCCGCTGAGCCAGGAGCTCATCAATTCCGACGTCGAGCGCCTGCGCGAGGCCTATCGCCGCGCCGGCTACGGCCTGTCCTCGGTCAGTGGCCGCATCGCGCCCCTGCCGAATGGCCGTCAGGACGTCGTCTTCACCATCAACGAGAGCGGCAAGACCGGCATCAAGTCGATCAACTTCAGCGGCAATCAGGTCTATTCGGATGGCCGCCTGCGCGGGTTGATGACCTCGACCGAGTCGAACTTCATGAGCTGGATCAAGACGTCCGACGTCTATGATCCGGATCGCATCAATTCCGATCTCGACCTGATCCGGCGCTTCTACCTGAAGAACGGCTATGCCGACTTCCAGATCGTCAACAACACCGCTCGCTTCGACGAGACGGCCGGCGGCTGGGTCGTCGATATCCAGGTCGAGGAAGGCCCGCAGTACAAGGTCGGCAACGTTGCGGTCGATTCCGCTCTGCGCGATGTCGACGGTGCCGGGCTGCAGCGCTATGTCGCGACCTCGGCAGGCGACACCTACAATGCCGAAGCCGTCGAGAAGTCCCTCGTCGCGCTGACGACCGAGGTCGCTCGCCGCGGCCACGCCTTTGCGCAGGTTCGTCCGCGTGGTGATCGCGATGCGTCGGGCCGCCTGATCGGCATCACCTATGTCGTCGACGAAGGCCCGCGCGTCTATGTCGAGCGCATCAACGTGCGCGGCAACACCCGCACGCGCGATTATGTCGTGCGTCGTGAGCTCGACCTGGGCGAGGGCGATGCCTACAACAAGGTCATGATCGACCGCGCCGAACGGCGCCTGAACAACCTCGGCTTCTTCAACAAGGTCCGCATCACCAACGAGCCCGGCTCTGCGCCGGACCGTGTCGTGGTCAACATCGACGTCGAGGACAAGGCGACCGGCTCGTTCTCGATTGCCGGCGGCTACTCGACCTCGGATGGCGTGATCGGCGAAGTCTCGCTGTCGGAGTCGAACTTCCTCGGTCGCGGCCAGTTCGTCCGCATCGCCGGCACGCTCGGCCAGCGTACCCAGGGCATCGATTTCTCGTTCACCGAGCCCTATTTCCTGGGCTATCGCGTCGCGGCGGGCTTCGATCTGTTCTCGAAGTTCAACGACAACTACAACACCGGTCGTTTCGAGAGCCGCGTGACGGGCGGTCAGGTCCGCTTCACCTTCCCGATCACGGAAGAGTTCTCGATCACGCCGCGCTACTCGCTCTACACGACCGAGATCGATATCCCGAACGATATCAACCGGCCGTATAACGACTGTTCGATGCCGATCCCGGGCATCACGCCGCTGGCCGGTCCCAATGAACTCTATAACTGCGTGACGAACGGCGAAGCCACGGTCGCGGTCAAGGAAGCGCAAGGCTCGACCCTGACCTCCTTGGTCGGCCTGAACTTCAACTACAACTCGCTCGATAGCGTGCAGAACCCGCGCAACGGTTTCATCGCCGAGCTCAAGCCGGAATTCGCTGGCGTCGGCGGCGACTCGAAGTTCCTGCGCGTCGCGGCCGATGCTCGCTACTATCGTGAGATCTTCGACGACGTCGTCGGCTTCGCCCGCATCCAGGGTGGTCACGTCCAGGCGACGAGTGGCGATCTGCGCATGATTGATCACTACTTCCTCGGACCGAGCTTGGTGCGCGGCTTCGCGCCGTCCGGCATCGGCCCGCGCGACGTGCTGAACGATCCGACGGCCAACGCGCTCGGCGGCACCACCTATTTCGGCGGCACGCTCGAAGTACAGTTCCCGATCTGGGGGCTTCCGCGTGATCTCGGCCTGCGTGGCGCGGTCTTCGCGGACGCCGGTACGCTGTTCAACTATGACGGCGGCTCCAAGACGGCGCTGATGAACTGCCCGGCGGGCTCGGAAGCGCGTCAGTTCAATGTCGTAACCGGCCTGGCTCAGTCCAACATCGCCTGCGTGCGCGACAAGAACGTGCTGCGGTCCTCGGTTGGCGTCAGCTTGCTCTGGCAGTCGCCGCTTGGCCCGATCCGCTTCGACTACGCCTATGCGCTCACCAAGGATGACGGCCAGTACGGTGTGAACCCGCAGACGGGCCTCGCCGGCAAGTATGGTGGCGACCGTCTGCAGGCGTTCCGTTTCTCGGGCGGCACCCGCTTCTGACGCAGCGGGGCTTCGCGCCCCGCTCGGATCAAACCATGGCAGAACCTGTTTTCTTTCCGCTTGCGGCCTCGCTGGAATACGGCGAGGTCGCAAGCATTTCCGGCGCCCAGTTGCCGGAGGGCGTCGAGCCGACACGGCGGGTCGAGGGCGCGGCTGCGCTCGAGATCGCCGGCCCCGGCGACCTCGCCTATATGGACAACCCGAAATACACCGAGGCGCTGGCGGCGACGAAAGCCGGGCTGTGCCTGGTTTCACCGCGCTTCGCCGACCGCGTGCCGGCGGGAACCGTGGCCCTCGTCTCGCCCGCGCCCTACCACGCCTTCGCCAAGATACTGTCGCGCTTCTTCCCGACGGCGCTGAAGCCCGAGTCCGTGTTCGGCTCGCAGGGTGTGGCGCCGGGTGCCATCGTCCATGCGACGGCCGTGCTGGAGCCGGGCGTCACCGTCGATCCCGGCGCGGTCATCGGCCCGGGTGCTGAGATCGGTGCGGGGACTGTCGTGGCTGCCCATGCCGTGATCGGCCCGCAGGTCCGGATTGGCCGGAACTGCTCCATCGGGGCAGGTAGCACGATCCAGTCGTCGCTGATCGGCAACCGCGTCATCATCCATCCCGGTGCCCGCATCGGGCAGGATGGTTTCGGCTTCGCGATGAGCCCGAAGGGCCACATGAAGGTGCCGCAGATCGGCCGCGTCATCATTCAGGATGACGTCGAGGTCGGTGCCAACAGCACGATCGACCGTGGCGCCAGCCGCGACACTGTGATCGGCGAGGGAACGAAGATCGATAACCTCGTCCAGATCGGCCATAACTGCGTCATCGGCCGCCATTGCGTGATCTGCGCACAGACGGGCCTTGCCGGCTCGTCGACGCTCGAGGATTTCGTCGTTCTGGGCGGCCAGGTCGGCCTGGCCGGGCATCTGACGATCGGCGCAGGCGCTCAGATCGCGGCGCAGAGCGGTGTTGCCGGCGATGTCCCGCGCGGTGCGCGCTACGGCGGCTATCCGGCTCAGCCGGCGCTCGGCTGGGCGCGCGAAGCCGCGCTGCTCAAGACCCTGGTGGCGAGGCGCGGCCGCAAGCCCGACACGCAGGATTGAGGCGCGGCCATAAGGCTTGCGCCGAGGGCGAGAGATTTATCTTGCCGGAACCGCCCCGTTTCCGGCAAACGGTCGGAAACTGCTGGAATTGCTGTGCCTGCGGATGGGTTCCGCAGAGGCGCAGTGCAACGTAAAGGCGAGGCGCCGCCCTGGAACGGCGCTCGGGAGAAGACAGACGATGAGCGAGGCGACGACGGCGCTGGGGGTGATCGACATCCAGAAGATCATGGCCAGCATTCCCCACCGCTACCCGTTTCTGCTGGTCGACCGGGTCGTCGAGATCAATGGCGACGACTACGGCGTCGGGATCAAGAACGTCACCGTCAACGAGCCGCAGTTCACGGGCCATTTCCCCGAGCGGCCGGTCTTCCCCGGTGTGCTGATGATCGAGGCGATGGCGCAGACGGCGGGCGTGCTCGTCGTCAATGCGCGCGGCGTGGACGAGAAGAAGGTCGAGACCGTGCTGTTCACGACCATCGACAAGGCCAAGTTCCGCAAGCCTGTCGTTCCGGGCGATCAGCTGCGCTTCCACCTCACCAAGATCGCGCGCAAGCGCAACATCTGGTTCTACCGCGGCGAGGCCCGAGTCGACGGGACCCTGGTGGCGGAAGCCGAAATCTCGGCCATGGTCGTCTGAGCGGCACCGTGACGTTGCAAGGCCAGGATATTTCGGCGATGAGCCCCACCATCCATCCCATGTCGATCGTCGATCCGAAGGCGCAGCTCGGCGCCGGCGTGCGCATCGGCCCGTTCTGCACGGTCGGCCCGGATGTCGTGCTTGGCGAGGGCGTCGAGCTCGTCAGCCATGTTGCCGTCGCGGGTCGCACCACGATCGGCCCGCGCACGCGGATCTACCCCTTCGCCTCGATCGGTCATCCGCCGCAGGACGTGAAGTATCGCGGCGAGCCCTCGACGCTGACGATCGGCGCCGATTGCCAGATCCGCGAAGGCGTCACCATGAACCCCGGCACCGAAGGCGGGGGCATGATTACGAGCGTCGGCGATCGCTGCTTCTTCCTGGCCAATTCCCATGTCGGCCATGACAGCCGGCTGGGCAGCAACATCATCTTCTCGAACAATGTGATGTGCGCCGGTCACGTCACGATCGGCAACTACGTCATCATCAGCGGCGGCGCCGGCGTCCAGCAGTTCGTCCGCATCGGCGATCACGCCTTCATCGGCGGCGGCGCCGGGATCATGGCTGACGTCATCCCCTTCGGCACGGTTCGCGACAACCCGGCGCATCTGGTCGGCCTGAACCTGATCGGCCTGAAGCGTCGCGGCTTCACGCGCGAGCAGATCCACGAGCTGCGCCGCGCCTACCGACTCCTCTTCGCCGATGAGGGGACATTGGCCGAGCGGGTCGAGGATGTCGCGGCTGAATTCTCCGCGCATCCGCTGATCCACGAGATCCTGGATTTCATCAGGGAAGGCGGCGACAAGGCGCTCTGCATGCCGCATGACGTCTCCGCCGTCGAGAGGTGAGCGAGGCTGAGGCCCAGCGCGGCCCGCTCGCGCTGGTCGCCGGTGGAGGCGACTTCCCGGTACAGCTCGCCCGCATCCTGGCCAGCCGCGGCGAGCGGCCTTTCATCGTCGCGATCGACGGGGTCGCCGAACCCGAGAGCTTTCGCGGCGCGGATGCGCGGCGCTATCGGCTCGGTCAGCTCGGCAGCATGCTGGACGAGCTTCGCCGGCGCGGCATCTCCGACATCGTCATGCTCGGCAACCTGCCGCGCCCGAGCTTCTCGGCGCTGCGGCCGGAAGCTTCGACGCTGAAATATCTGCCCTATTTCGCCAAGGCCTTCCGCGGCGGGGATGATCATCTACTGAGCGGCGGCATTCGTTTCCTCGAACAGCAGGGCTTCCGCGTCGTGGGGCCGGCCGAGATCGCGCCGGAGCTCGCCGCGCCGGTGGGGCCGCTCGGCCGCCGGCAAGCGAATGCCGAGCAGCGCGAATTGCTGGAGCGGGGCTTCTCGCTCCTCGGTGCTTTGTCGCCCTTCGATGTCGGGCAGGCGGCAGTTCTCGCCGATCACCGCGTCGTCGCAATCGAGGCCGCCGAAGGTACAGACGCCATGATCAGGCGCGTCGCCGATCTCGTCACGCGTGGCCGCCTCAGGATCGGCAAGGGTGACGGCGTTCTGGTGAAGACGCCGAAGGTCGGTCAGGATCTGCGCCTCGACATGCCGGCGATCGGCCCGGACACGCTACGCAACATCGCCGAGGCCCGGTTGTCTGGCATCGGCGTGAAGGCGGGCCAGGTGCTAGTCGGTGACCGCGCCGAGCTCGGCCGGCTCGCCGACCAACTCGGCCTCTTCGTCGAAGGCTTCGCCTGATGCGGCCCTTCAAGCTCGCCATCATCGCGGGCGAGGCTTCGGGCGACGCACTCGCCCTGCGTTTCCTCGCTGCTCTGCGTGAGAGGCTGGGCGATCGGCCGCTGGAACTGTGCGGCGTCGGCGATCACGGCCTGCCCGAGGCCGGGCTCAGATCCTTCTTCCCGCAGGCGGACATCGCGGTAATGGGGTTCGCCCCTGTCATCAAGCGCCTGCCGTTGCTCCTGCGCCGCATGGAGGATGCCGCGCGCGGCGTCGCTACCTTCGAGCCGGATCTCCTGCTGACGATCGACAGCCCCGATTTCTGCCTGCGCGTGGCGAAGAAGGTCCGGGCGAGGGCGCCCCACATTCCGATCGCCCATTGGGTCTGCCCGAGCGTCTGGGCCTGGCGCTCCGGCCGTGCGCGCGCCATGGCGCCGCATGTCGATCGCATCCTGGCGCTGCTGCCCTTCGAGCCGGCTGCATTAGCCCGGCTGCATGGCCCCGAGACGGTCTATGTCGGCCATCCGCTGATGGAACGGCTTCCCGAGATGCGCCCGAGCCCGCTTGAGCAGCAGGCCCGCGACGATGAGGGGCGTCCGCTCATTCTTGTCCTGCCCGGCAGCCGCAGCTCCGAGATCCACCACCTGATGCCGGTCTTCGGCGAGGCCGTCGCCAAGGTCGCGAGAGCGGTTCCGGACGGACGCTTCGTCCTGCCGGCAGTCCCGCGCCTGCACGCGATGATCACAGAGGCTGCGGCGCGCTGGCCGGTGGCGCCCGAGATCGTCCGCGGCGAGGAGGCCAAGCTCGCCGCCTTCCGCTCGGCGCGCGCGGCGCTGGCCGCCTCCGGCACGGTGACGCTTGAACTCGCGCTCTCGGGCGTTCCGACGGTCGCCGCCTATCGGGCTGCTGCCTGGGAGGTCATGCTGGCCCGGCGTCTCGTCAAGCTGCCGAGCGTGATCCTGCCCAATCTCATCCTCGGCCGGAATGTCGTGCCGGAGTTCATCCAGGACGAGGCAACGGCCGAGTCGCTGAGCCGGCATCTCCTCGACGCAGTGGCCGACGGTTCGGCGCGCAACGCGCAACTCGCTGGCTTTGCCGAGGTCGAGACGATCATGCGCTCGGCCGGTCCGAGCCCGGCGGCCAACGCCGTCGAGGCCGCGCTGGCGCTGGTGGCGGACAAGCTCGACCCCTGAAGCCCGACCGAGGGGCTCGTCATGCTCGGGCTTGACCCGAGCATCTCGAAAACCAGCGTCCTCTCGTTACGAGATTCCCGGGTCAAGCCCGAGAATGACGCTGAACTGCAATGACATGCACAAAATAAGAAAGGCGCGGTGGAAGCCACCGCGCCCTCCGATTCTCGATCCCTGATCCGCTCAGCGACGGCCGATCGGCGTATAGTCGCGCTTCGGCGAGCCGGTGTAGAGCTGGCGCGGGCGGCCGATCTTCTGGGACGGATCCTCGATCATCTCCTTCCACTGCGCGATCCAGCCGACGGTGCGGGCGACGGCAAAGAGCACGGTGAACATCGAAGTCGGGAAGCCCATCGCCTTCAGGGTGATGCCCGAATAGAAGTCGATGTTCGGATAGAGCTTCTTTTCGATGAAGTACTCGTCCGAGAGCGCGATGCGCTCCAGCTCCATCGCGATGTCCAGCATCGGATCATCTTTGATGCCGAGCTCGGCCAGCACCTCATGCGTGGTCTTCTGCATGATCTTGGCGCGCGGATCGTAGTTCTTGTAGACCCGGTGGCCGAAGCCCATCAGGCGGAACGGATCGTTCTTGTCCTTGGCCTTGGCGATGAACTTCGGGATGTTCTCGACCGTCCCGATCTCCTCGAGCATCTTGAGCGCCGCTTCGTTCGCGCCGCCATGGGCGGGGCCCCACAGGCAGGCCGTGCCGGCCGCGATGCAGGCGAAGGGGTTGGCGCCCGACGAGCCAGCGAGGCGAACCGTCGAGGTCGACGCGTTCTGCTCGTGGTCGGCGTGCAGGATGAAGATCCGGTCGAGCGCGCGAGAGAGCACGGGATTGACCTTGTACTCCTCGGCCGGAACCGCGAAGCACATGCGCAGGAAGTTCGAGGTGTAGTCGAGCGCGTTCGACGGATACACGAAGGGCTGGCCGACCGTATACTTGTAGGCCATGGCGGCCAGCGTCGGCACCTTCGCGATCATCCGCATCGAGGCGATCATGCGCTGGGTCGGATCGGAGATGTCGGTCGAGTCATGGTAGAAGGCCGAGAGCGCGCCGATCGAGCCGACCATCACCGCCATCGGATGCGCGTCGCGGCGGAAGCCGTGGAAGAAGCGCGACATCTGCTCATGCACCATGGTGTGGCGCGTGACGCGGTAGTCGAAATCGGCCTTCTGGGCTGCCGTCGGCAGCTCGCCTTCGAGCAGCAGGTAGCAGGTTTCGAGGAAGTCGCCATGCTCGGCGAGCTGCTCGATCGGGTAGCCGCGATAAAGCAGCACGCCGGCGTCGCCGTCGATATAGGTGATCTGCGACTCGCAGCTCGCCGTCGAGGTGAAGCCGGGATCATAGGTGAACATGCCCGTCTGGGCATAGAGCTTGGCGATGTCGATGACGGAGGGACCCACGGACCCTGGTTTGATCGCCATCTCGACGGTCTTGCCGTCGACCTGGAGCTGGCTGGTGTTTCCGCTCATCGATACCGATCCTTTCAAGGCTCGCGAGTGCTCAGTTTCTGTTTCGCCTCTTCGCGCTTGCGCGAAGCTTTTCTCATCCGAAGGTCGCGATGTGACGGGAACATGTCGGTGGGAAAGGGAGGGCAATCCATGTGACTGATTTACAAGCAATATTCATGCCCGTCCGCCCTCGGCGGCGCAATGCACTTGCGCGTCACTAGACCATTTGCGCAACGCATTCAACCTGACCAAAAGGCGGTCTGAAACGCGTCTGGCGCAAGCGTCATCCCTGATCCGCGAGCCGGCCCAGAGTTTCCTCCCGGCCGAGCACCGCCATTACGTCGAAGAGCCCCGGCGACATCGCCCGGCCGGTCAGCGCGGCGCGCAGCGGCTGGGCCGCCTGACCGAGCTTGAGACCGTTCTCCTCGACATAGGCGCGCACCGCCGCTTCGAGCGGCGCGGGCGCCCAGTCGTTGACGGCGGCAAGCTTCGCGGCGATTTGCGGAAGCCGGGCGCGCGCGGCCTCGTCGAGCAACCCCGAGGCCTTCTCGTCGAGCTTCAGCGGGCGCTGGGCATAGAGATAGAAGGCGCTGTCGAGCAGCTCGACCAGCGTCTTGGCGCGCTCCTTGAGCCCCGGCATGGCGGCGAGGAACTTGGCCTCCAGCTCCGGCGAAAGCTCGGAGGTGAGTCCGCGCGCCGGCCCGATCTCCGGCAGGATCACCTTGAGCGCCGCCAGCAGATCCGCATCGCTCGACTGGCGCATATAGAGCCCGTTGAGGTTCTCCAGCTTGGCGTAGTCGAACCGCGCCGGCGAACGGCCGATCGAGGAGAGGTTGAACAGCGAGATCATCTCCTCGGTCGAGAAGATCTCCTGGTCGCCATGGCTCCAGCCGAGACGCAGCAGGTAGTTGCGCAGCGCCACCGGCAGATAGCCCATCGAGCGGTAGGCATCGACGCCGAGCGCGCCATGGCGCTTCGAGAGCTTGGCGCCGTCCGGCCCGTGGATCAGCGGGATATGCGACATGCTCGGCACCTTCCAGCCCAGCGCGTCGTAGATCTGAGTCTGGCGGGCGGCGTTGGTCAGGTGGTCGTCGCCGCGGATGACGTGGGTGACGCCCATGTCGTGGTCGTCTACGACGACGGCGAGCATGTAAGTCGGCGTGCCGTCCGAGCGCAGCAGCACGAGATCGTCGAGGTTCTCGTTCTGCCAGACAACCCGGCCCTGCACCTCGTCCTCGACCACGGTCTCGCCGGTCTGCGGCGCCTTGAGGCGGATCACCGGCTTGACGTCGGCCGGGGCCTCGGCCGGGTCGCGGTCGCGCCAGCGCCCGTCATAGCGCAGCGGCTTGCCCTCGGCGCGAGCCTTTTCGCGCATCTCCTCGAGCTCGGCCTGGCTCGCATAGCAGTAATAGGCCTTGCCGGCGGCCAGCATCTGCTCGGCGACCTCGCGGTGCCGCGCGGCTCGGGCGAACTGGTAGACGGTGTCGCCATCCCAATCGAGGCCGAGCCAGGAGAGCCCGTCGAGAATCGCGGCGATGGCGGCCTCGGTCGAGCGTTCGCGGTCGGTGTCTTCGATGCGCAGCAGCATCTTGCCGCCATGACGGCGGGCATAGAGCCAGTTGAACAGCGCGGTGCGGCCGCCGCCGATATGGAGAAACCCGGTGGGCGAGGGCGCAAAGCGCGTGACGACGGCATTGCTCATGGAAGGCAACTCCGACCGGGCGGCGGGCGCCGTCCGGGGCAAGATGGGAAAATCGGGCTGGTCGCGACATGACAACCGGCGCGCGCCCTGTAACATGGCTTGGCCGGAAAGGTTAAGCGGTCAAATCGCGCCTCCGGGGGATGGGGACCGGGCGATGCGGCCGACGCCGTCGGGGCAGGGGGAGCGGCCGGGCGCGCCGCAGGCGAAGCCGCGCGGCGCTCGCGCGGCGGCCCTGCCGGCGCGGCTGTGGCAGGCGGCCCCGGCCGGCCCCGATATCGCGGCCTGGCTGCAGGACGGAAAGGCCCGTTTCGCGGAGGCGCTTGGGCTCGAGGCCGAGCGCCGCCGCCCCTTCCTCTGGCTGCCGGTGGCGATGGGCATCGGCATCCTGCTCTATTTCGCCGCTGATCGTGAGCCGGCGCTTTGGGCGCCGCTCGTCGGCCTCGGCCTTAGCGCAAGCCTGGCCTTCGCCCTGCGCACGCGTCGCATCGTTGCAATGGCCTGCCTCGCGCTTGCCGCGGTTTTCGCTGGCTTCGCGGCGGGTGTCTGGCGCACGGCCGAGATCGCCGCGCCGATGCTGGAGCGGCCGCGCATCGGCAAGCTCACCGGCTTCGTCGAGTCGGTGGAGGCCCGCGACAGCGGCGCACGGCTTGTATTGCTGGTGACGGAGATCGCCGGCCTGCCGGAGGCCGAGCGGCCGAAGCGTGTACGCGTCAATATCCGCGCCGGCTCGGTCGCACCGGGGGATCATATCGTCGCCACCGCCCGGCTGCTGCCGCCGCCCGGACCCGCGCGAGCCGGCGGCTATGATTTCGGCCGCGACGCCTTCTTCCGCGGGATCGGCGCCGTGGGCAGCATCGCCGGCAAGATCTCGCTGGCACCACCGCCCCATCCGCCGCCGATGCGACTGAGTCTCGATGCCGCGATCGACCGGGCCCGCAATGTCCTGACGCAGCGGATCGCCGAAGTCGCAGGCGGGCAGGGCGGGGCGGTCGCGGCTGCCCTCGTCACCGGCAAGCGCGGGCTCATCACCGAGGCCACCAATGGCGATCTGCGCGCGGCCGGCATCTACCACATCGTCTCCATCTCCGGCCTGCACATGGTGCTAGCCGCCGGCACGATCTTCTGGCTGGTCCGCGCGCTGCTGGCACTGTCGCAGACCATCGCGCTGAGCTGGCCGGTTAAGAAGATCGCGGCGATCGCCGCCATGATCGGCGCGACGGCCTATTGCATCTTTTCGGGCGGCGAGGTCGCGACCGAGCGCTCCCTGATTATGACGCTGGTGATGCTGGGCGCGATTCTCGTCGATCGCGCGGCGCTGAGCATGCGCAACCTCGCGCTCGCCGCCATGATCGTGCTGCTGCGCGAACCCGAGGCGCTGCTCGGCCCGAGCTTCCAGATGTCCTTCGGCGCCGTCGCCGCGCTGATCGCCTTCGCCGAGCGCTGGCAGAACCGGGATCGAACCAACCCGCCGCACCTGCCCTGGCCGCTGGGCATGTTCTGGACCGCGGCACTCGGCATCGTCGTGACGACACTACTCGCGACCGCGGCGACCGCGCCCTTCGGCGCCTATCATTTCCAGACCTTCAATCCCTTCGGCCTGCTCGGCAACGCGATGGCGCTGCCCTTCGTCTCGCTCTTCGTCATGCCGGCGGCGGTCTTCGGCGTGCTGGCCTATCCCTTCGGGTTGGATGGGCCAGCCTGGATGCTGATGGGGTTGGCTTCGGACGTCGTGCTGAAGGTCGCGCATTGGGTCGCGACCATCGACCATTCGACCGTGATGATCGCGGCCTTCGGTCCCGCCGTACTGAGCTGTTTCGCGCTGTCGTTGCTCTGGTTGACGCTCTGGACGACCAGCTTGCGCTGGCTAGCGGCCCTGCCGTTGATGTTCGGCGTCGCGACGGCTGGCAAACCCGAGAAGCCGGAGATCCTGATCGAGCGCGATGGTTCAGGCCTCGCCGTGCGCAGCGCCGATGGTCGCCTCGCCGTCGCGGGCAAGCCGAGCCGCTTCGTCCTGCAGCAATGGCTCGCCGCCGATGGCGACGGCCGCTCGCCGGATGACCCGAGCCTGCGCACCGGCACCGCCTGCGATACGCTGGCCTGCGTCATCCGCACCGCCGATGGCCGCAGCATCTCCTACGCCCGTGATCGTCTCGCGATCATCGAGGATTGCCTGCGCGCCGATCTCGTGGTCACGGCCATTCCCTGGAGCGCCGCCTGCAAGGCCCGGCTGATCGACCGCAGCGCGCTCAGCCGTGACGGCGCGACCTCGCTCTATCGCTCGGGGAGCGGCTGGAGCAGCCAGATTTCGGAAGTGGGGACGGGGGACCGGCCATGGAGCCGCCGCAAGCCGCCACCTGCGCAACCGACATCTCAAGCGGAACCACCGGCCGGCACTGCGGAGAGCGATATCGATCGCCTATAGGGGCTTGTCAGGGGGAGGGGCGGAAGCCGTCATTGGAGCGCAGCGAAGCAATCCAGCAGGACTGGGGGCAACGCTTCAACCCAGTTCTTCTGGATTGCTTCGTTGCTTCGCGCCTCGCAATGACGGATCCGACCCGAAAAAGCGCCTTCAGTAGCGCCGCATCAGGTTGACGAGGCGGCCCTGGATCTTGACGCGGTCGGGGCCGAGCACGCGGGTCTCATAGGCCGGGTTCGCCGCCTCCAGCGCGATCGAGGAGCCGCGCCGGCGTAGCCGCTTCAGCGTCGCCTCCTCGTCGTCGATCAGCGCCACGATAATGTCGCCGGTATTCGCGGTGTCCTGCTTGCGAATGATGACCGTATCGCCATCGAGAATGCCAGCCTCGACCATCGAGTCGCCGCGCACTTCCAGCGCGTAATGCTCGCCCGAACCGAGCATGTCCGGCGGCAGCGAGACGGTGTGGCTCCGGCTCTGGATCGCCGAGATCGGCGTGCCCGCCGCGATGCGGCCCATTACCGGGATCGCGATCGAATGGCGAGCATCCTCCTCGTCCGGGTTGCTCGCCGGCTTGGGCTTGCTCAGGCTGGGCTGCGTGCCGAGCCCGCCCTGCACCACGGCCGGGTTGAACCGCCCGCGCGGCGTGGGCGCGCCGAGCCCGTCCGGCATCTTGATGACCTCGAGCGCGCGCGCCCGGTTCGGCAGGCGCCGGATGAAGCCGCGCTCTTCCAGCGCCATGATCAACCGATGGATGCCGGATTTGGAGCGCAGATCGAGCGCGTCCTTCATCTCGTCGAAGGAGGGCGGCACGCCGCTCTCGCGCAAGCGTTCCTGGATGAAGCGCAGGAGTTCGTGTTGCTTGCGTGTCAGCATGGTCCCCGCCGCCGGCTCAGCGATTGGATTCGAAACAAAGCACGAACACCATAGCCGTTCGCCTTGTGTTCCGCAAGCGCATTGCCGCGAAATCCCTGATCGCCTAGTCGCTTATCGCAGAAGCAGGATGCGGCAGGGATCGCCCTGCTTTGCCGGCTCGGCGAAAGCGGGGCGGATCGTCAGCGCCTGCGCCCGTGACAACGTGCCCAGCATCGACGAGTCCTGCCGGCCGAAAGGCGTCGCCACCCAGCCCTCGGGCGTGAGCGAAAGTTCCGAGCGCAGATAGTCCTCGCGCTCGTCATTGGCCGGCATGTCGCGGCCGAGGATGGCGGGGATGCTGCGGTCGCGGTCCGCATCCGCCATGCCGAGCAGTGCTTCGATCAGCGGCAGCACGAAAAGATGGCCGCAAACGATTGAGGACACCGGATTTCCCGGCAAACCAACCGCGACCATGCGCCCGAGCCGTCCTGTCATCATCGGCTTGCCGGGCCGCATCGCGATCTTCCAGAAGCCGAGCGCCATGCCCGCCCGCGTCAGCGCTTCCTGCACGAGGTCATGAGCGCCGACAGAGGCGCCGCCGAGCGTGATCAGCACATCGGCGTCGACGGCCTGCGCTTGCGCGATCCTGGCCGCGAGATCGTCATGATTATCGCGGGCGATGCCAAGATCGACCGCCGAGCCACCGGCCTTCTCGACCAGCGCGGCGAGCGCAAAGGAATTGGAGGCGACGATCTGGTCGCGCCCGACCGGTTGGCCCGGCAGCACGAGCTCGTCGCCGGTGGCGAGGATGGCGACCCTCGGCTTGCGCCGCACCGACAGAGCGGGATGTCCCCCTGCGGCGGCAAGCCCGAGCGCCGCGCTGTCGAGCGCGCGCCCGGCCGGCAGCAGTAGGTCGCCTTCATGGAAATCGAGCCCGGCCGCGCGCAGGAACTTGCCCTTAGCCGGCGGCACCCGCACGCGGATCGTCGGGCTGCCGACCCCGTCGGCATCCTCCTGGATCAGGATTGTGTCAGCGCCTGCCGGCATCGGTGCACCGGTGAAGATCCGCACCGCCTGCCCCGGCGCCACAGCGCCCTCGAAGGCGCGCCCGGCGGCGGATTCGCCGATCACCGCGAGCGTGGCGCCCTCAGCCATGTCGTCGGCGCGCACGGCATAGCCGTCCATAGCGGAATTGGCGAAGGGCGGCTGCGTCCTGAGCGCCCGCACATCGGCGGCGAGCACGCGCCAGGCGCATTCGGAAAGCGGTAGGGTCTCGACACCGGTCGGCCCCGGAATGCTGTCGAGCAGCGCCTTGCGCGCGACGGGGACCGGGGTGAGCGCCATCAGCCAGCTTTCGCGTTGTAGTCGCCAGACTGGCCGCCGGATTTGTGCAGCAGCCGGATGTTCTCGATCCGCATCCCTCGGTCGACCGCCTTGACCATGTCGTAGACGGTCAGGCAGGCGACGGAGACGGCGGTCAGAGCCTCCATCTCGACGCCGGTCTGGCCCTTCATCTTGACCTCGGCGCGGACATTCACGCCCGGCAAGGCCTCATCGATCGTGAGCTCGACGGCGATCTTGCTGAGCAGGAGCGGGTGGCAGAGCGGGATCAGCTCATGGGTGCGCTTGGCCGCCATGATGCCGGCGAGCCGCGCGGTGCCGAGCACGTCACCCTTCTTGGCATTGCCGTCGCGGACGATCGCGATTGTCTCCGGCGCCATCACGACGCTGCCTTCGGCTATCGCCGTACGTGTCGTCTCGGCCTTGCCGCCGACATCGACCATATGCGCCTGGCCTTGCGCGTCGAGATGGCTGAGCCGGCTCACGCCGCGCTCTCCTTCGTCTTGCCTGTCAGCAGCGTCTGCGTCGCGGCGGTGACGTCGGCCTGCCGCATCAGGCTTTCGCCGACGAGGAAGGTGTTCACGCCAACATGGTTCAGCCGGGCGATGTCGTCATGGGTGAAGATGCCGCTCTCGCTGATGACGATGCACCCGGCCGGCACACGCGGCGCCAGCCGCTCGGTCACCGCGAGGTCGACGTTGAAGCTGCGCAAATCGCGGTTGTTGATGCCGATGAGCCGGCTGTCGAGCTTGAGTGCCCGGTCGAGCTCGGCATCGTCATGCACCTCGACGAGAACGTCCATGCCGAGTTCGCCCGCCGTGTCGCTGAGCGCTTTCGCCGTGGCGTCGTCGACGCCCGCCATGATGATCAGGATGCAGTCCGCGCCCCAGGCACGCGCCTCGAACACCTGATAGGGCTCATAGAGGAAATCCTTGCGCAGCGCCGGCAGGCCCGCGGCCTCGCGCGCGGCGGTGAGGAATTCGGGCTTGCCTTGGAAGGAAGGCGCGTCGGTCAGCACCGAGAGGCAAGCCGCGCCGCCGGCCGCATAGGCGCGGGCGAGCGAGGGCGGGTCGAAATCGGCGCGGATCAACCCTTTGGACGGGCTCGCCTTCTTGATCTCGGCGATCAGGGCGGGCGTCCCGGCCGCGAGCTTGCCGGCGAGCGCATCGGCGAAGCCGCGCGGCTTGGCCGCAGTGCGGGCGCGCCGCTCGATCTCGGCCGGCGGCACGGCTTCCTTGGCCGCCGCGATCTCCTGGCGCTTATAGGCTTCGATCTTCGCGAGGATATCGGTCATGGCCAGCCTCCTTACGCGTTCGAGGCTTTGATCAGGGCGGCCAGCGTGGCCTTCGCCTTGCCGGAATCGAGCGCGGCGCTCGCCTGGGCGAAGCCGTCCTTCAGATCCTTGGCCTTGCCGGCGACGAGCAGGGCCGCCGCGGCGTTGAAGGCGGCGATGTCGCGGAAGGCGGTCTTCTCGCCGGCAAGCACGGCGTTCAGCGCCGCTGCGTTCTGCTCGGGCTCGCCGCCGCGCAGATCCTCCGGCTTTGCCAGCGCAAGGCCGATATCGGCCGGGCTGATCGTGAAGCTCTCGACCTTGCCGTTCTCCAGCGAGACGACCCGCGTCGGGCCGGTGGTAGTGATCTCGTCGAGCCCATCCGAGCCGTGCACGGCCCAGACGCGGGTCGAGCCGAGCGAGGCGAGCACCTTCACCATCGGCTCTAGCCAGGTCTCGGAGAAGGCGCCGATGAGCTGGCGCTTCACGCCGGCGGGGTTCGCCAGCGGGCCGAGCAGGTTGAAGATGGTGCGCGTGCCGAGCTCGGTGCGGACGGGGGCGACATGGCGCATCGAGGCGTGATGCGTCGGCGCGAACATGAAGCCGACACCCGCCTCGCGGATGCAGCGTTCCGTGCCGGTCGCGTCGAGCCCGACCTTGACGCCGAGCGCGGTCAGCACGTCCGCCGCGCCCGAACGCGAGGAGGCGGCGCGGTTGCCGTGCTTGGCGACCGGCACGCCGCAGGCGGCCGTGATGATCGAGGCCAGCGTCGAGACATTGTAGGAGCCGGAGGAATCGCCGCCGGTGCCGACGATATCGATGGCGTCTGCCGGCGCCTTCACGGGCAGCATCTTGCCGCGCATGGCGCCGACAGCACCGGCGATCTCCTCGATCGTCTCGCCGCGCACGCGCAGCGCCATCAGGAAGGCGGCGGCCTGGGCGTTGGTGACCTCGCCGGAGAGGATCGTGTCGAAGGCGTCGCGAGCCTCCTCGCGGGAGAGCGTCGCTCCGGTCGCGACCTTGGCGATGAAGGGCTTGAAATCGTCCATGGAAACTCTGCGGAATTCTGGCTGCAAGAATCAAGCTGACAGGGTCAGGGCGGCGGCCTCGTGCTCAGCCCGCCATCGCTGAGCGAGATCGAGGAAGTTCCGCAGGATCGTCGCGCCATGCTCGGAGGCGATGCTCTCCGGATGGAACTGGACGCCATGGACCGGCAGCTCGCGATGCGAGAGCGCCATGATCAGGCCGTCATCGGTCTCGGCTTCGATGTCGAAGACGGAAGGGCAGGAGGCGCGATCGACCACGAGGGAGTGGTAGCGCGTCGCCTGCAGCGGGCCGTTGATGCCGCGGAAGAGGCCGCGCGCCTTGTGCCGGATCGGCGAGACCTTGCCGTGCATCGGGATCGGTGCGCGCACGACCTCGCCGCCGAAGGCCTGCCCCATCGCCTGAAGGCCAAGGCAGACGCCGAAGATCGGCGTCCGCTCGGCGCCCTGCTTGATCAGATCGAGGCAGATTCCGGCCTCGTTCGGCGTGCAGGGGCCGGGCGAGAGCACGATCGCGTCGTGCCCGCCGCTGAGCGCCTCTTCGACCGAGATCGCATCGTTACGCCAGACGTCCACCTCCGCTCCCAGCCCGCCGATGAGGTGGACGAGGTTCCAGGTGAAGCTGTCGTAGTTGTCGATCAACAGAACGCGCATGGCCGGACCCGTGAATGCGGGTTGAGGTCATGCACGTTCAGGGGCGGGGTGGTCAAGTTTCGCGCGGGGTGCGCGGGCTCAGACCGCGGGCGGGTTGAGCCGCGCGAAGCCGGCCTGCCGGTGATAGGGGAAATAGGGATAGGCCGCGGTGCGTTCGCTTGCCTCGTCGAGCCGCGCGACCTGCTCCGCCGTCAGGTTCCAGCCGACCGCGCCGAGATTGTCGCGCAACTGCTGCTCGTTGCGCGCGCCGATGATGACCGAGGAGACGGTCGGACGCTGCAGCAGCCAGTTGATCGCGATCTGCGGCACGCTCTTGCCGGTCTCCTGCGCGATCGCATCGAGCACGTCGACGATGGCGTAGAGCTTCTCGTCCTCGACCGGCGGGCCGAATTCGGCGGTCTCATGCAGGCGGCTCGAGGCCGGCAGCTCCTGTCCGCGCCGGATCTTGCCGGTGAGGCGGCCCCAGCCGAGCGGGCTCCAGACCAGCGCGCCGACACCCTGGTCGATGCCGAGCGGCATCAGCTCCCATTCATAGTCGCGCCCGACGAGCGAGTAGTAGACCTGATGCGCGACATAGCGCGGCCAGCCATGCTTGTCGGCGGCGGCGAGCGACTTCATCAGCTGCCAGCCGGCGAAGTTCGAAACGCCGACATGGCGCAGCTTGCCCGCCCGTACGAGCTGGTCGAGCGTCGCCAGAACCTCCTCGACCGGCGTGCCGGCATCGAAGGCATGGAGCTGCAGCAGGTCGATATAATCGGTGCCGAGCCGGCGCAGCGCGTCCTCGGTCGCCTTGATCAGCCGGCTGCGCGAGGAGCCGGCATCGTTCGGCCCGTCGCCCATTGGCAGACTCGTCTTGGTCGAGATCAGCACCCGGTCGCGCCGTCCCTTGATCGCCTCGCCCAGCACCTCCTCGGAAGCGCCGTTCGAATAGACATCCGCAGTGTCGAAGAGGTTGAGCCCCGCTTCCAGGCAGATATCGACGAGGCGGTGTGCCTCCTTGGCGTCGGTGTTGCCCCAGGCGCCGAAGAGCGGGCCTTGCCCGCCGAAGGTGCCCGCGCCGAAACTCAGAGCCGGGACCTTCAGCCCCGATGCGCCCAATCGCCTGTATTCCATTGTCCAATCTCCATTTTGGAGGCTGGAAGATGGAGGCGGCTCGCGGCCGCGATTAGCCGGCCGGATGGAACAGCATTCGTGACTTCAAGTCACCGAGCCGGAGTGGAACCCAGCGTTCAGAAGCACGCAGGTTAGAGAAGAAGGCGCGGGTCATCCCGGACGTAGCTAAGCGGAGATCCGGGATCCATCATGGAGCTCCGAAGCCTTCGCCCCGTTGCACTTCCAATGTGAATCCATGCCCGGGGCAAGCCCGGGATGACGGTGCGGTTCAGTCGAAAAATTGAAAGGGTCAGAGGGGCCTGAAGACTTCAGCCCCGCGCGCCGCGCGGCATCCCGGCCGTGCGCGGCTGTGCCATGCCCGGTGCGGTCTCGACGCCGAGCGTCGGCAGCGCCAGCGTGCGCTGTCCGCGGAAGTCGGTGTGGACGACGAGCAAGCCGCGCTCCTCGATATAGCTGAGGAAGCGCCGCGCGCGGCTGGGCGAATGGCTGCCATAGACCTGGGCGAGTTCCGCATCGCTGGGGCAGGGCGCTCCTTCGATGGCGGTGCGGGCGATGTAGAGGAAGAGCCCCTGCAGATCCTCGGGCAGCGTGCCGGAGGCCTCGACCGCCGTCTGCCAGCCATCGCTGGTGGCGACGCTGTCGCTGACGCCCGCCCGCGCCACGGCGAGCCGGCGGCGGAATTCCTCCAGGCTCAGCTGCGTGCGGCCGAGCCGGCGCATCCGGCAGCGCACGGTGAAATCCTGATAGAGCACGGCGACTTGCCGCGAGCGCGCCTCGGGATCGGCCATCAGCTCGCGCAAGATCTCGACCATGATCGCCTCGCGCTCCGCCGGTTCGAGCTCGATCTCCGGCTCGGGCTCGGCCTGAGCGGCAGGACGATAGTTTTCGATCCGGCGCAGCACCTCGCTCGGATCGGGGCGTGGGCGCGGCGCGGGGCGGGCAGGGCGCGCCATCGGCGGCGGCTCATCCTCGCCGGGCGTGAAGATCAGCTTGCCGGCATCCTCCGGCGCCTGCTCGGGCAGCGGCATCAGCCCCGGGGCGCTGCCACGATCGACGGACGAGACGGTGCCGATCTTGAGCGGGAGAGGCCGCTTCGACAGGGCGGGGCCAAGCGCGACGAACTGCCCGCGTTCGAGATCGCGGAACATCTCGGCCTGGCGCCGGTCCATGCCGAGCAGGTCGGCGGCACGCGCCATGTCGATGTCGAGGAAGGTGCGGCCCATCAGGAAGTTCGAGGCTTCCGCCGCGACGTTCTTGGCGAGCTTGGCGAGGCGCTGCGTCGCGATAACGCCGGCGAGCCCGCGCTTGCGGCCCCGGCACATCAGGTTGGTCATGGCGCCGAGCGAGAGGCGGCGCGCCTCGTCGGAGGCTTCACCGGCCATAACGGGAGCGAAAAGCTGCGCCTCGTCGACCACGATCAGCATCGGGAACCAGAGCGAGCGGTCGACGTCGAAGAGCCCGCCGAGGAAGGCGGCGGCGGCACGAAGCTGGTCGTCGGCCTCGAGACTCTCCAGATTGAGCACGACCGAGACGCGATGCTGGCGCACGCGCAGCGCCACGCGCTGCAATTCGGCCTCGCCGCAATCGGCATCGACCACAACATGGCCGAACTGCTCGGCCAGCGAGACGAAGTCGCCCTCGGGGTCGATGATCGCCTGCTGCACGAGCGGCGCGCTCTGCTCCAGCAGGCGGCGAAGCAGATGCGACTTGCCCGAGCCGGAATTGCCCTGGACGAGCAGACGCGTCGCCAGCAATTCGGCGAGATCGATCAGACCGGGTTCGCCGGTCCTTGTCGTTCCCATCTCGATCGCTGTCGTCATGCCGCTGGTGAATCGCCTTGATTGGTCGGGCGCGGAGGCGCAACCGCGGCTTCTAGCATGGCCGCGCACCCGCTGGGCGCAGGGCAGCTCTGCCTTCCACAGGCAATCGCCACCGGTGATTCCGGGTCAGCGAGGGCAGCGCAGCGCTCGTTCCTGCTGGACGATGTCAGCGATCGCGCGGCGGTCATTGGCCGAGAGCGGAACGTCTTCGACATTGTCGTACTGGCAACCGGCATTGCCGAAGGCGGCGATGGCGCGCTGGGTGCGGAAGCAATAGCCCTGCGCCTTGTAGATCTCGTTGCGCGCCGTCCAGAGCCCGGCGCAGGCTTGCGGGCTGGCGAGAGCCGGGCTGGTCGCGCCGGCTGCAAGGAGGAGGGCTGCGGAAAGCAAGGTCCGGAAGCTGGGCATCAGGGTCATTCCTGGCGGAGGGCGGCCCGGCCAGCTTTGCGGAGTGCTGCGGTCGAGACAAGTCTGAGGAGGTGACTTGAAGCTGTCGCAACAGGCGGCTTCGCTGGAGCGAGCGAAGGAGCGGGCTAAAGCGATGCGGTTCGGCTATTGCGAAAGACTGGATGCGGGCTTCTGGGCCGAGCCCTTCAATGCGGTGACGAACGCCGCCTTCCTTGTCGCAGCGCTGGCTGGGCTGCTGCTGTGGCGGCGCGCCGGTGGGCGCGACTATCTCGTGCTCGCGCTGATCTTGCTGCTCTTCGCCATCGGGATCGGCTCCTTCCTGTTCCACACCATGCCCAATGGCTGGACGCTCATGGCCGATGTCGTGCCGATCCAGCTCTTTGCCTTCGGCTACTTCGCCTTCGCGCTGCGGCGCTACTTCGGCGCGTCGGGGCTTGTCACGGCCGCCGGCACGCTCGCCTTCTTCGGGCTGGCGCTGGCGCTGTCATGGGCCGGCCGCGCTTTCCTGCCCGCGCCGGCATCGGGCTCGGCGGGCTACGCGGCCTTTGTCCTCGGCCTTTTCGGCATGGCAACGGCGCTGCCGCGTCGGCCTGCCCTGAGGCCTCAGAAGAAGCTGCTCGCGCTCGCCGGCGTCGCTTTCGCGGTTTCGCTGACGATACGCAGCATCGATTTCGCTGTCTGCGCGGGCTTGCCTCTCGGCACGCATTGGCTCTGGCACCTGCTCAATGCGCTGGTGCTCTACTGGCTGCTGCGCGCGGCGGTCCTGAGCGAGCCCGCCATCAGGCCGACGCGAGCTGGCGCCTGACGACAGTGATCTCCGCCGCGGACTGCACGTCGATGTCGACGATGGCGAGATCGGGCCGGTCGATGGCCGGATGGGCGCGCGTCTCCGGCTCGCGCTGGACGAAGACGACGCTGGCGAGCGCCGGGTGCCCGGCGAGTCGCGAATGCGCCAGCGCCGGCTCCATCGCGCCCGGCAGCACGAGATGGACGTTGCGCCCGCCCTCCATGCAGGCCTGGAGATCGCCGAGGTTGAACAGGCCGAGCGAGAGAAGCTCGACGCCGGTCAGCATCGCCATGCCCGGCCCGCTGGCGAGTGCTGCTAGGTCGCCGCCGATCAGCGCCGTGACGATGCGTGAGGAGGTCATCGGCTTCAGCGCCCGCGAGATTTCCAGCGCCTTGCCGAGCAGCGCGCGCTCGGAAATCCGCATCGTTGCACCGGGCGAGCGCGTATCGGTCACCTGCAGATCCGGCCGCTCGGCCATGGCCGGCAGCTCATGCAGCTCGGCGGTCGCCATCAGCGCATCGAGCGGCGCGACGCCATCCGGCACATCCGGCCCGAAGCCGCCGACGAAGCGCGTCGAGAAGGCGCGCATGGCGAGGTTGCGCAGCGTGAGAAGGGGCCGTTCCGGGCCGATCCGGCTGACGCCGAGCGCCATCACCGCACCCGAGGTCTCGATGAGCTTCAGCAGTTCCAGCTCATTGGCGTGGAGCGGCAGCATCAGCGGCGACAAGCCCGCGCGCAGGCTCGCCAGCAGCGAGACCACCGCCTCCGGGCCGAGCGGCGCCAGGATCGCGACGCTCGCCCCCGGCTGGCCCTTGTTGATCGAGAGCAGTCGCGCCAGCCGGTCGATGCGCTGTTCGAGCTGCAGGAAATTGATCGAGGCCGGCTGGACGTCGCTCCAGCCGCGCCGGCCGGGCGGGTCGCGCAAGGCCGCGTCATAGCCGCGCCCACGCGTCAGCGCTCCGAGCAGCGTGTCGAGGGTGAGCCCATCGAGCAGGGTGGACGCCTCGTCCTGTTCGGCCCGCATCGGCACAGACCTTAATTCGCCGGCGCCGGCACCGCCGGAAGGCGCGCCAGCGTTTCGTTGGACAGGAAATAGGCCGGTTGTCGCCCGGCCATCACAACGCCGCGCGAAAGCGCGAGCCAGGTGTCCGGCAGGTAGTAGAGCGGGACGACATAGAAGCCGGAGATCAGCAGCCGGTCGAGCGATCGCACGGAGGCGACGAAATCCTCTCGCGCCCGCGCCGCCAGCAGGGACTGCAGCACGGCGTCGACAGCCGGAGACTGGACCCCGGCATAGTTGAGCGAGCCCTTGCGCGCCGCATTTGCCGCGCCCCAGCGCCCGATCTGCTCGTTGCCGGGCGAGGCTGAGGCCGGCCAGGTCCACTGGATCATGTCGAAATCGAAGGCGGAGAGCCGCCGCCAGTACTGCACGTCGTCGATCAGCCGGACATTGGCGGTGATGCCGAGCCGGGCGAGCGACTGCGCATAGTTCAGCGCCAGCCGCTCCTGCGGTCGGCTGGTCACGGTGATCTCGAAGGAAAAGGCTTCGCCCTTGGCGCTCCGCAGCGCGCCGTCCTGCAGCGTGTAGCCCGCAGCTTTCAGCAGTTCGAGCGCCTTGCGGGCCTGCTCGCGGTCGCGGCCCGAGCCGTCGCTTTCCGCCGGCCGCCAGGCCCCGGCGAGGATGTCCTCGCGCACGGCGCCCGGAAAGGCGGCGAGCAGCTTTTTCTCGCGCTCATCCGCCGGAACGCCGAGCGCCGAGAGTTCCGAGCCGGAGAAGAAGCTGCCGGCCCGGCGATAGACCCCGTGGAACAGGTTGCGGTTGACCCATTCGAAGTCGAACAGCAGTCCCAGCGCCTCGCGCACGCGGATATCCGCGAAGATCGGCCGACGGGTGTTGAAGACGAGGCCGGTCATGCCCTTGGGCGTGTCGAAATGCATCGTGTGCCGGACGATGCGCCCGTCCTGAACCGCCGGGATGTCGTATCCGGTCATCCAGCGCGTCGGGTCTCCCTCCAGCCGGACATCGTAAAGCCCGGCCTTGAAAGCCTCGAACAAGGCGTTGGAATCGCGGTAGAAATCGTATCGGATCTCGTCGGGGTTGAAGAGGCCGCGCACCACCGGCAGGTCTTCGGCCCAGAAGTCCTTGCGGCGCTTCAGCGTCAGGGATTCTCCGGGCCTGACCTCGCTGACGACATAGGGGCCGGAGCCGAGCGCCGGCTTGAAGCTGGTGTCGCCGAAGCGCTCCGCATCGGTCGCGTGCTTGGCGAAGATCGGCAACGAGCCGATCACCAGCGGCAGCTCGCGGTTGGAGCCGTCGCCGAGCTCGAACTCGACCCGCCGCGGCGAGGGGGCCGAGGCCTTCGTGATCCGGGCCAGGCTCGAGCGGTGGAAGGGCTTGCCCTTGGTCTTCAGCATCTCGACGGTGAACAGCACGTCATCGGCGGTCACCGGCTTGCCGTCCGAGAAGGCAGCGCGCGGGTCGATCTCGAAGGCGAGCCTGGTCCGGTCGGAATTGAGCTCGACCTTCGAGGCCAGCAGGCCATAGGCGGTGAAGGGCTCGTCGGCCGACCGGTAGAGCAGGCTCTGCTGCACGTATTTCGGCACGGCATCGGGAGCGACGCCGAGCACGACCAGCGGGTTCAGGCTGTCGAAGGTGCCCTGGATGCCGAAGGTGATGCGCCCGCCCTTGGGCGCGGCCGGGTCAGTATAGGGCAGATGGGCGAAGCCGGGGGCCAGCGCCGGTTCGCCATGCATCGCGATGGCATGCTGCGCCGGGGCCGAATCGGCCAGCACGGCACGGCCCGCCAGGACGGCGAGCGTTGCCATGACGAGCATGAGACCGGCCCTGCGACGCGTCGTCGCCAGGGCCATTCGAAGCAAATCCATCGCGCAACCTGATTCTTTGCGCGAGAATAGCATGGGCGCAGCATCGTCACTCAGCTATTCGGGCTGCAATTCCGCCAGCGGATTCAGTTGGGACCGACGTCTGCCTGCCCCGAAAACCGGGTTCCACTTTTCCGGCCGATGCTCTAAAGGCGGAACGAGGGTGTCATTCAAACGCCTCAATCGCACCTGATGTGGCTGGCTTGCCGTGGCCGGCAGCAGCGTGCGATTGGGCAGCCGGCGGTGACACGCGCGGCTTGCGAAGTCGTGTCCCCCGAGATTCGCCTGATAAGGAAAGACCAAGGAATGTCCGCTTCGTTTCGCCTGTCATCCAGCGTTCTGGGGCTTGCGCTCAGCGCGGCGGTCGGCTTCGCGCCCGTCGCCGCTTTCGCCCAGGCCCAGCGCCCGGCGGCCCCGGCGCGTCCGGCCGCTCCTCCGGCCCAGCAGCCCGCCGCCCCGGCGCAGGGCCAGGCCGCTCCCACCGGCCCGACCGTCGTCCAGGTGAAGCCTGAGCCTTCCCAGACGAACTGGACCAAGGTTTGCGGCAAGGATCAGGCCGCCAACAAGGAAATCTGCTACACCACCCGCGACTTCGTCTCGGATCAGGGGCAGCCGGTCCTGGCCGCCGCGATCTATGACGTGAAGGGCGATCCGAACAAGATCGTGCGCTTCCTGATGCCGCTTGGCCTGCTGCTGCAGCCCGGCATCCGCTTCGGCGTCGACAGTGCCCAGCCGACCGGCGGCCGCTACGCCATCTGCTTCCCGAACGGCTGCTTCGCCGAGGCGCAGGTCAAGGACGACTTCATCAACGCGATGAAGAAGGGCACCAACCTGAACGTCAGCGTCCAGAACCAGGCCGGCCGCGAGGTCACCTTCACGATCCCGCTGACCGACTTCGCCAAGGGCTTCGACGGCGCGCCGATCGATCCGGCGGTGCTCGAGGCTCAGCAGAAGGAGCTTCAGGACCAGCTCGCCAAGCGCCAGGAAGAGCTCCGCCAGCGTCTCGGCGCCGGTGGTGGCGCCGCTCCGGGCGCCGCGCCTGCTCCGGCTCCGGGTGCGCCTGCCGCTCCGGCCGCGCCGAAGCCCTGATTTCGGGCAAGCGAAACGAGACAAAGGAAAGGGCCGGTCCGCAAGGACCGGCCCTTTTCGTTTGGCCTTGGCGATGACTGTCGGGGTGCCGTTGCCGGCGCCCGCCCTCAGTTCAGCTCGCCGCGATCGATCTGATAGTGACCCTTGCGGTCGCGCCGGAAGAACTCCCTGGCGCGCGGATGGCGGATCGGCTCGCCGGATTCATCGCTCTCGAGGTTCTGCTCGGAGACATAGGCGACGTATTCCGTTTCCTCGTTCTCGGCGAAGAGGTGATAGAAGGGCTGGTCCTTCGAGGGGCGCATGTTCTCCGGGATGGCGAGCCACCACTCCTCCGTATTGGAGAAGACCGGGTCCACATCAAACACGACGCCCCGGAACGGATAGAACCGGTGCTTGACGACCTGGCCGATCCTGAACTTCGCGGAACGCGATTCCATCTTGCGTTGATACCCCACTCAAATACGCCGCCGGGCAGCGCCGGAACCCTGTTTACCTCGCTGCGATTGCGCGAGGATTGCGTCGCAAATACGTCAAAATCAACCCATCGCCCTTGTAATCCCATCACAATTCGTAGCGCCGGGCCAACTCCGGGTCGCGCTCGGCCACCTGAGTGGCAAGGTCCAGGATGACTTTGGCCTGCTTCCATGTGGCGTCATCCTGCATCTTGCCGTCGATCATCACGGCGCCCGAACCATCTGGCATCGCCTCGATGATACGCCGGGCGAAGGCGACCTCGGTCGGGTCCGGGCTGAACACCCGCTTGGCGATGTCGATCTGCGAGGGGTGCAGCGTCCAGGCACCGGCGCAGCCGAGCAGGAAGGCGTTGCGGAACTGCGCCTCGCAGGCCGCGCCATCGGCGAAATCGCCGAATGGGCCGTAGAACGGCTTGATCCCGGCGGCCGCGCAGGCATCGACCATCTTGGCGAGCGTATAGTGCCAGAGATCCTGCTGGGCGACGGCGCGCGGTCCGCCATCGGGGGAGGGGTCGGCGATTACCTTGTATTCCGGATGGCCACCGCCGACGCGCGTCGTCTTCATCGCCCGCGAGGCGGCGAGATCGGCGGGGCCGAGGCTCATGCCGTGCATGCGGGGCGAGGCGGTGGCGATCGCGTCGACATTCTTCACGCCCTCCGCCGTCTCCAGGATGGCGTGGATCAGGATCGGCTTCGGCAGGGCGTGGCGCGCCTCGAACTGCGCCAGCAGCTGGTCGACATAGTGGATGTCCCACGGCCCCTCGACCTTGGGGACCATCACCACGTCGAGCTTGCCGCCGATCTCGGCCATGATCGCGGTGATGTCGTCGAGGAACCAGGGCGAGTTCAGCGCATTGACGCGGGTCCACAGCCCGGTCTTGCCGAAATCGAACGCCTTGCCCATGGCGATGAAGCCGTCCCGCGCCGCCTGCTTGGCCTCGATCGGGATCGCGTCCTCCAGATTGCCGAGCACGATATCGACCTGTCCGGCGAGCTCGCCGACCTTGACCCGGACCTTCTCCAGATGGGGCGGCACGAAATGAATCATCCGCTCCAGCCGGAGCGGCAGCTCGCGGAAGGGCTCCGGCGCGCCGATCGCGAGCGGGCGGAAGAACTGGCGCGGCGTCTTGACGGTCATCGGGCGCATCCTGTTGCAGTGCAGCGAGTGTGAAACAGCCGCCTTGGCCCGTCCATGCTTCTTTCGCGATCCGATGGGATCAAATGCCTAGGCATAAATTCATAGATCCAAGTGTGGGTTTATATCCCTAGGCATTCTGTCCGCGCCTTGCATGGGGAGGCGGGGCGCACGGCGGCAATGGCCTTGCCTGGAATGCGGCAGGCGCTAGATGCTGGGGCTTCGAGACCGTCCCCGCCGGTACGGTCGCCACAGCCACAGCCGAAGAGCCAGCATCGACAACCGCCCTCATGGCCGATCTCGTCAACATCTTCAATCTGGTCGCGCCCTTCTTCGGGCTGATCTTGCTCGGCTTCGCCATCGGCCGCTACAAGAAGCTGCCCGAGGTCGGGCTGATCTGGCTGCAGTTCTTCCTGATCTATGTCGCGCTGCCGCCGCTGTTCTACCGGCTGATCGCCGATAAGCCCTTGAGCGAGCTCGCCAACTGGCGCTTCATCGCGGCCACGACCACCGCGACCTTCTGCGCCTTCTGCCTGTCCTTCGCGCTCGGCTACAAGCACACGAAAGGCGATCTGCCCCAGGCCGTGATGCAGGGCATGGCCGGCTCCTATTCGAATATCGGCTATATGGGCCCGCCTCTGATCCTGGCTGCGCTCGGGCCGGAGGCCAGCGCGGCGGTCGTGCTGGTCTTCGTCTTCGACAGCATCCTGCTGTTCTCGCTGGTGCCCTTCCTGATGGCGCTCGGTGGCGTCGAGAAGAAGAGCGCGCTCGCCACCGCCCGCGAGGTGGTCTGGCGGGTCCTAACCCATCCCTTCAACGTCGCGACGCTGCTCGGTGTGCTGGCGAGCTATCTGAAGTTCCAGCTGCCGGAGGTGCTCGACAAGATGACCTTGTGGCTGCAGCAGGCGGCGGCGCCCTGCGCGCTCTTCCTGCTCGGCGTCACGGTCGCGCTGCGCCCGATCAAGTCGATCCCCGGCGAGGTGCCGGCGCTGGTCGCGATCAAGCTCCTGCTGCATCCGCTGCTGGTCTGGGTGCTGCTCTCGGCCATCGGCGGCATCCCGGCCCCCTGGATCTACACGGCGATCATCATGGCGGCGCTGCCGCCGGCGCTGAACATCTTCGTGGTCTCGACCCAGTACCGCGTCGGCATCGAGCGTGCCTCGGCCTGCCTGCTGATCGGCACCATCGTCTCGATGATCACGCTGCCGGGCTTCCTGTGGCTGGTGAAGACGGGCAGGATAACGGCTGACTTCTTCCATTGAGGGCGCCGATGCTGCCGCTGGACGACCTGCTGGTCCTCGATTTCTCGACCCTGCTGCCCGGCCCGCTGGCAAGCCTCTTCCTGGCGGAGGCCGGCGCACGCATCGTCAAGATCGAGCGGCCGGGCGGTGAGGACATGCGCGGCTTCCCGCCGCGCTTCGGCGAGACCTCGGCGCCCTTCGCCGTGCTCAACCGCGGCAAGGAGAGCGTCGAGCTCGATCTGAAGGCGCCCGATGCGCTGGCGCGGCTGACCCCGCTGATCCAGCAGGCCGACATCCTGATCGAGCAGTTCCGGCCCGGCGTGATGGAGCGCCTCGGCTTCGGCTATGCGGCGCTAAAGGCCCTCAATCCGCGGCTGATCTACTGCTCGATCAGCGGCTTCGGCCAGCACGGCCCGCGCGCGCAGGAGGCGGGACACGACATCAACTATCAGGCGCTCGGCGGGCTGCTCGGTCAGTCGCTCCAGCGCGACGCCGCCCCGCCGCTGCCGCCGCCGCTCGTCGCCGACATCGCCGGTGGCACCATGCCGGCCGTGCTCAACATCCTGCTGGCCCTGCGCCAGCGCGAGCGCAGCGGCGAGGGTTGCCATCTCGACATCGCCATGGCGGACGCCATGCCGACCTTCGCCTGGTATGGGCTGGCGCAGGGGCAGGCGACCGGCTCCTTCCCGGATGGCGGCGAGGGGCTGCTGACGGGGGCGAGCCCGCGCTACGGGCTCTATGCCACCGCCGATGGCTGGTTCCTCGCCGTCGGCGCGCTGGAGCCGAAGTTCTGGCAGGGTTTCTGCGATGGCATCGGTCTCGAAGCGCCCTTGCGCGACGACCGGCGCGATCCGGAGGCGACCCGCGCCGCCATCGCCCGGATCATCGCCGGCGAGAGCGCGGCGCATTGGCGCGCCCTGCTGGAACCGCTCGATTGCTGCTGCACGGTCGTCCGCACGCTGGAGGAAGCAGTGAGCGACCCGCATGTCACGGCGCGCGGCCTGCTCGACGCACAGGTCGAGGAGCCGGGCGGCCGGCGCCTTGTCTCGACGCCGCTGCCGCTGGCCCCGGTCTTCCGCGAGCAGGCCGCGGATCTGCGCCGTGTTGCTGCGAGTGGGGCGGAAACCGGGAAGGTATTGGGCGAGGGCTGACGGAACCACACCGTCATTCCGGGGCTTCGCGCAGCGAAGAGCCCGGAACCCATGAACACGACGCTTCTCGTCACGCGAGCGCTGCCCGTCATGGTCGGGCCTGTCCCGACCATCCACGTCTTCGCTGATCTTAGGCCGTGTTCAAGACGTGGATGCTCGGCACAAGGGCGAGCATGACGCTCGCGGGATAACCGTTGTGTTCATGGGTTCCGGGCTCAGGCCTTCGGCCTGCCCCGGAATGACGGTGTGGTTCCGAAGCTCAGGCTCAACGCTCCGCGCCGCCCGCCAGCCCCTGTCGCATCACGAAGCGGCGCAGCGGTCCGATCGAGGAGAGCGCCAGCAATCCCGCCCCGCGCAGCAAGTCGGCCGGCAGCAGATCGGTGAGCAGCGTGCGGTTGAGCACATCGACCGCGCCTGTGCGCAGCCTGACATCGGTGCGCCGCGCCTGGTCGTAATCGGCGATCACGGCCTCGCTGCCGGCATCGGAAGCGCCCGCGAGCGCGTCATGCAGGGCCGCGACGTCGCGCAGGCCGAGATTGAGCCCCTGCGCGCCGATCGGCGGGAAGACATGCGCCGCCTCGCCGACCAGCGCCATGCGGCCCGCCGCGAAACGCTCGACCGAAAGCCCGCCCATCGGGATCTTGCCGCGCGGGCCGCTCACCATCATCGCGCCGAGCAGGGATTGCAGCTGCCGCTCGACGCGCTGCGCGAAGGCGGCATCATCCAGGCGGGCGACAGCTTCGGCCTCCTCGGGCTCGAGCAGCCAGACCAGCGAGGAGCGTCGGCCCGGCAGCGGCACGATCGTGCAGGGGCCCTGGCGGGTGTGGAATTCGGTCGAGGTCTCGCGATGCGCGCGGCGATGCTCAAAGATCGCGGTCAGCGCTACCTGCGGATAGCGCCAGTCCTTGGCCCCAATGCCGGCGGCGGCGCGGACCTGCGAATTACGCCCGTCGGCGCCGACGACCAGCCGGGCCGTCAGCGGCGCAAAGCCCTCGCCGGAGAGACGCGCGCCTCCGGCCTCGGGCTCGATAGCGCGGACGAGGCCGGGAATCAGGCGCAAGCCCGGGATCGCTCCGGCCTTCTCGGCCATGATCGTCGTGAGGTCGGCGTTCTCGATGTTCCAGCCAAAGGCCTCGAGCCCGATCTCCGAGGCGCGGAACTCGACCGGCGGCTGGCGGAACAGGCTGCCGCTGTCGTCGACGAGGCGCATCGTCGCGAGCGGTGCCGCCTTCTCCAGCAGCGCATCCTGCAGGCCGAGCTCGGTCAGGAACCGCCAGGAACCGTCGAGCAGGGCGACGGTGCGTCCATCGCGCGGCGTCGTGACCGGGCCGAGCAGGGTGACGCTGCGGCCCTCGCGGCTGACCGCGAGCGCGGCCGCGAGGCCCACGGCGCCCGCGCCGACGATGGCGATGTCGATCGGATCGGCGATTGTCGCGCTCATGCTCTCTGGCTATCCGATGCCGGGCGCTTTAGCCAAGGGGGCAGGTGCTGGGGCGCAAAGTCGCAAGAGTGTTTTGCGTGGGGCGCGGCTGTCGTTGTTCGAGTGATGAACTAAGGTCGCGCATTCGTTTCGAGGGAGAAACCGTTCATGGTCAAAGCCATTCGTGCTCACAAGACGGGCGGGCCGGAAGTCCTGCAGTTCGAGGATATCAGCCTGCCGCAGCCCGGCCCCGGCGAGATCCTGATGCGGAACCGAGCCATCGGCCTCAATTTCATCGACACCTATTTCCGCTCGGGCCTCTATCCGGCGCCGCAGTTCCCCTTCGTGCTCGGCAATGAGAGCGCCGGCGACGTGCTCGCCGTCGGGCCGAACGTCACCGATTTCAAGCCGGGCGACCGGGTCGCGGTTGTCTCCGCGCTCGGCGCCTATGCCGAGGAGCGCATCGTGGCGACCTCGACCGTCGTCGCGCTGCCGGATGCGATTTCCTACGAAGCCGCCGCCAGCATGATGCTGAAGGGCCTCACCGCCGAATACTTGCTGCACCGGACCTACAAGGTGAAGCCGGGCGACACCATCCTCGTCCATGCCGCCGCGGGCGCGACGGGCTTGATCCTCTGCCAGTGGGGCAAGGCGCTGGGTGCGACGGTGATCGGCACCGTCGGCTCGAAGGAGAAGGCCGAGATCGCCAAGGCGCATGGCGCCGACCACGTCATCAACTATCGCGAGGAGGATTTCGCCGCCCGCGTGAAGGAGATCACCGGTGGGGCGCTCTGCGACGTGGTCTATGACGGCGTCGGCAAGGACACCTTCATGAAGTCGCTCGACACGCTGAAGCCCTTCGGCCTGCTCGCGAGCTTCGGCAACGCTTCCGGCGCGGTCGAGGCCTTCAACCTCGGCATCCTCGCCAGCAAGGGCTCGCTCTACGTCACCCGCCCGACGCTCAACACCCACACCGCCAAGCGCGAGACCATGGTCGCGATGGCGAAGAACCTGTTCGACACGGTCGCCAGCGGCAAGGTCAAGATCGCGGTCAACGCGACCTTCCCGCTGAAGGACGCGGCCGAGGCGCATCGGGCGTTGGAATCGCGTGGTACCACCGGCTCGACGGTTCTGGTCCCCTGAGGCCTGACGGCTGGAAATGACATGCGCCCGGACCTCCGGGCGCATTTTTATGCGGGATCATGAACCCGCAGGGCCGATGCCGCGACGAATCGCCGTCAGCAAGAAGTGCTGACGACCTTTCGGGGATCGGCATCATGGCCACCAAGTTTCGGATCGCAGGATTTCTCGCCGTGACGCTCACCCTCATCGGCGTCGCGCTGGCTCAGCAGGGTTATGGCGAGGCGGCCGCCAGCGCCGATATGGCCATTGCGGCGAAGGCTGAGAAGCAGGAGCGCCTGCGGGTTCCGCGCCCCGTCCGCACCCAGTTCGCCGCCGCCGATGCCGATTGCCGCGCAGATGCCTGCAGTGCCCCGCCGAAGCAGCCCGAAGCCGCAGCTGCCGCGCCGGCCGATGATGCCTGCAGCAGCCTCGGCACCGCGCGGGACCGCAACGGCCGCACGATCCGCCGCCTCTGCGCCTTCAACTGAGGGAAGCGGGAAAACCTTCCAGTTTCGCACCGAACCGCGCCGTCATCCCGGACAAGCGGCGAAGCCGTGCAGATCCGGGATCCATCGTCGAGCGCCCAAGCCCTACGATGGATCCCGGCGCTCCGCTTCGCTGCGGCCGGGATGACGAGGTGGTTCTGCGGAAAATCAGAGTGCCTTAGACCGCGACGCCGTGCAGATCGTAGGCGTCGGCGCGCTCGATCTTTACTGTGACGATATCGCCAGGGCGCAAGGGGCGTCGGCTCGCCACATAGACATTGCCGTCGATCTCGGGCGCGTCCCATTTCGAGCGGCCCTTGGCGACCGTCGGCCCGGCCTCGTCGATGATGACCGGGATGCGCTTGCCGACCCTGGCTTTGACGATGCGGGTCGAAATCTCGGCCTGCGCCTTCATGAAGCGGTGCCAGCGCGCCTCCTTCTCCTCTTCGGGGACGAGGGCGAGGCCGAGGTCATTGGCGGGCGCGCCCTTGACCGGCTCGTATTTGAAGCAGCCGACGCGCTCCAGCTTCGCTTCCTTCAGCCAGTCGAGCAGGAACTGAACGTCCTCCTCGGTCTCGCCGGGGAAGCCGACGATGAAGGTCGAGCGGATGGCGAGGTCCGGGCAGATCTCGCGCCATTTGCGGATGCGGTCGAGCGTGCGGTCCTGATGGGCCGGCCGGCGCATCGCCTTGAGGACGTTCGGGGAGGCGTGCTGGAAGGGGATGTCGAGATAGGGCAGCACCAGCCCCTCCTGCATCAGCGGGATGACCTCGTCGACATGGGGGTAGGGGTAGACGTAGTGCAGGCGCACCCACATCCCCATCTGGCCGAGTTCGCGGGCGAGTTCGAAGAAGCGGGTGCGGATCTCGCGATCCTTGAACATCGAGGGCGCGTATTTGATGTCGAGCCCGTAGGCGCTGGTGTCCTGCGAGATCACCAGCAGTTCCTTGACGCCGGCCTTGGCCAGCTTCTCGGCTTCGCGCAGCACATCGCCGATCGGCCGCGAGACGAGGTCGCCGCGCAGCTTCGGGATGATGCAGAACGTGCAGCGGTTGTTGCAGCCCTCGGAAATCTTCAGATAGGCGTAGTGCCGCGGCGTCAGCTTCACGCCCTGGTCGGGTACGAGATCGACGAAGGGGTCGTGCTTGGGCGGCACGGCCTGGTGCACCGCCGAGACGACGCTCTCATAGGCCTGCGGACCGGTGATCGCGAGCACGTTCGGGAAGACGTCGCGGATCTGCTCGGGCTCGGCGCCCATGCAACCGGTGACGATGACCTTGCCGTTCTCCGCCATGGCCGAGCCGATCGCCTCCAGCGACTCCGCCTTGGCGGAATCGAGGAAGCCGCAGGTGTTGACGATGACGAGATCGGCGCCCGCATGGCTTTTGGAGAGCTCGTAGCCCTCCGAGCGGAGCGAGGTGATGATCCGTTCGGAATCGACGAGCGCCTTGGGGCAGCCCAGCGAAACGAAGGAGATTTTCGGCGCGACGGCGTTCATCGGCTGATGGCTCGGGTCAGGATGTCTGGAGGCGCCAGCACATCAACATGCGCAGGCGGCGCCTCCTTTGAACCTTTTCAAGCTGTTTGGCAATTGCGAAGGCCGAAAGCCTGCCCGAACAGGTGAGCCCTCATCCTGAGGAGCGAGCCAAAGGCTCGCGTCTCGAAGGATGCTCCAGGAGGCTCAGGAGACCTCTGGAACGCCCTTCGAGACGGCCCTGCGGGCCTCCTCAGGACGAGGGCTGAGAGAACGCCGCCGCGTCAGGTCGGCCCCGTCACCACCGGCCGCTCGGGGTCCTGCGTCCAGTCGGTCATCGAGCCGTCATAGAGCGCGATCTCGTCACGGCCGAGCACCTCCGACAGCACGAACCAGTTGGCCGCCGCCGAATGGCCGGTGTTGCAGTAGGAGACCACGGGTCCGTTTGGCACCGCGGCATAGAGCTTTTCCAGCTCCGCCGGCGATTTCAGCTTGCCGCTGCCGGGCTCGAAGGCCTCGGCGTAGTCGCGATGGATCGCGCCGGGGATATGGCCGGCCCGCGTCGCCTCGGCAGCCTTCTCACGGCCGTCGAAATAGCTCGCGCCGCGCGCATCGACGAGGCTCGCCTGCTTGCTGCGCAAGGCGACGAGGGTGGCATCCGCCACGCTGCGCAGATGCTGCTTGGCGACGACGGGGTAGGGCGTCGTGCTCCGCGGCTGCGAGGCGCCCTTCTCGACCGCACGCGACGGGTCCGCCGTCCAGGCCTTGAAGCCGCCATCGAGGACTGCCTGCTGGCCATGACCGATGAATTTCAGCGTCCAGTAGACCCGCGCCGCTGCGGCGAAATCGGTCGCGGCGCTGCCGGCCGGGACGATGACGACGTCGCTCTCCGGCCTGATGCCGAACCGGCCCGCCAGCGCGGCGAGATGGTCGAGCGGCGGCAGCATGCCCGGCGCATTGCCGATCTTGGCCCGCCAGCCATCGGCGGCGTAGTCGGAATGGACGGAGCCGGGGACATGCCCGGCCTCGAAGGCTGCCCGGCCGCCATCGGCGGCGGTGCGGATGTCGATCACGACGAGCTTGGGGTCGCCCAGCCGGGCGGCCAGCGCCTCCGGCGTGATCAGCCCCGAGAATCCGCTCTCGCTCATGCAGCGACCTCCTTCTGCAGTTCGTCGATCACGTCGAGGCTATAGGTCATCTCGGCAGTCGCCCCGAGCATGATCGAAGCCGAACAGTATTTTTCCTTCGACAATGTGACGGCACGTTCGGCCTTGGCCTGCGACAGCCCCTTGCCGGTGATGCGATAGGCGAGGTGGATCTTGGTGAAGACCTTGGGGTCGCTCGCGGCGCGCTCGGCCTCGACCTCGACCTCGCAGCCCGTCACCGCCTCGCGGCCCTTCTTGAGGATGCTGACGACGTCGAAGCCGGTGCAGCCGGCGAGCCCGATCAGCAGCATCTCCATCGGTCGGATGCCGATATTGCGCCCGCCATATTCCGGCGCGCCGTCCATCATCACGGCATGGCCGCTGCCGGCCTCGCCCATGAAGGCCATGCCTTCAACCCATTTCGCGCGTGCTTTCATCGCGATCTCCCAATGCAAACGTCTCCGGCGGAAGCGGCTCCCGCCGGGATTCGGGGGCGAGGCTACAAGGATCAGGCGGCGGCGAACAGGTTCCCATGCGTGATGCGCAGGCGCACCCGCTCGCCGATCGCCGGCGCGACCTGGCTGGCGAGATCGACGTCGAGCCGCTTCTTCAGCCCCTCGACCGCCACCTCAGCCCGGCGCAACGGGCCGTTGCGGCGCAGGTGCTCGACCGTGCCGGGCAGCGCCAACGGCGTCTCGTCGACGATGCGCAGATGCTGCGGGCGGACATAGAGCGATGCGGCGCCGCCCTGGTTCTGGGTGATGCCACCCAGCACCGGCCGGTCGCCGAAGAAGGCCTGGCTGCCGACGACCTTGACCGGCAGCTTGTTGGCCTCGCCCAGGAACTCGCAGACGAAGGGCGTCGCCGGATGGTCGTAGACATCGTCGGCAGAGCCGACCTGCTCGATCCGCCCATCATTGAGGATGGCGACGCGGTCGGCGAGCTCCAGCGCCTCTTCCTGGTCATGCGTGACGAAGACCGTCGTATGGCCGGTGCGGCCATGCAGCTCGCGCAGCCAGCCACGTAGGTCCTTGCGCACGCGGGCGTCGAGCGCGCCGAAAGGCTCGTCGAGCAGCAGCACGCGCGGCTCGATGGCGAGCGCCCGCGCCAGGGCCACGCGCTGGCGCTGACCGCCGGAGAGCTGGCTCGGATAGCGCTTTTCCAGACCTTGAAGCTGAACAAGCTCCAGCAGCTCACTGACGCGCTTGCGGATTTCCGATTCGCTGGCGCGTTCCCTATGCGGGCGCGAGCGCGGGCCGAAGGCGATGTTGTCGGCGACGTTCATCGTCTTGAACAGCGCGTAGTGCTGGAACACGAAGCCGATCCGGCGCTCCCGCAGGGAGAGGTCATGGGTATCGGTGTCGCCGAACAGAACCCGCCCGCGATCGGCCTGCTCCAGCCCTGCGATCAGCCTGAGCAGCGTCGTCTTGCCCGAGCCCGAAGGGCCGAGCAGCGCCACGAGCTCGCCCGGCTGGATGTCGAGCGAGACGCCGCGCAGCGCCGGGAAGTTCTCGAAGCGCTTCTCGATGGTTTCGATGGTGACGGCGACCGACATGGGGAGCAATCCTTCGGTTTCGCAGTTCAGTGTCTACGGCTTGCGGCGATCTCGTCGCCGAAGCGCCATTCGAGAAAGGTCTTCAGCACCAGCGTCACGAGCGCGAGGCCGGCCAGCAGCGAGGCGACGGCGAAGGCGGCGGCGCCCATGTACTCATTGTAGAGGATTTCGATGTGCAGCGGCATGGTGTTGGTGAGGCCCCGGATCTTGCCGGAGACCACCGCCACCGCCCCGAACTCGCCCATGGCGCGGGCGTTGCAGAGCAGCACCCCGTAGAACAGGCTCCATTTCACGTTCGGCAGCGTCACGCGGAAGAAGACGCGCCAGGGCGAGGCGCCGAGCGTCAGCGCCGCCTCCTCGTCGGCCGTGCCCAGCGACTGCATATGCGGAATCAGCTCACGAGCCACGAAGGGGAAGGTGACGAAGATCGTCGCCAGTATGAGCGCCGGCAGGGCGAAGATGATCTTGATGTCATGCGCCTGCAGCCACGGGCCGAAATAGCCCTGCGCGCCGAAGAGCAGCACGAAGACGAGGCCGGAGATCACCGGCGAGACCGAGAAGGGCAGGTCGATCAGGCTGATCAGCAGGTTCTTGCCGCGGAACTCGAATTTGGCGATGGCCCAGGCTGCGGCGATGCCGACGACGATGTTGAAGGGCACGGCAATCGCCGCCACGAGCAGAGTCAGCCGGATCGCCGCCTGGGCATCAGGCTCGGTGATGGCGGCGCGATAGGCCTCCCAGCCCTTGGCGCCGGCCTCGACGAAGACGGAAGCGAGCGGCAGCGCCAGGAAGAGCAGCAGGAAGACGAGCGAGACCGCGATCAGCGCGATCCGCACACCGACACTCTCCCCGCGGGCGCTACTGCGACGCACAGACGCTGCAGGAACGAAGGGGGCTGTCGCATCAGACATCGCCGAACCTCCGGCGCGCATGGGCCTGGATCAGATTGACCGACAGGATCAGCGCGAAGGAAATGACAAGCATCATCGTCGCGACGACGGCGGCGCCTGCATAGTCGAATTGTTCGAGCCGGATCACGATCAGCAGCGGGGCGATCTCCGAGACCATCGGCACGTTGCCGGCGATGAAGATCACCGAGCCGTATTCGCCGACGGCCCGGGCGAAGGCGAGCACGAAGCCGGTCATCAGCGCCGGCAGAACCGGCGGCAGGATGACCTTGAAGATCGTCCGGATGCGGCTCGCGCCGAGCAGGGCGGCGGCCTCCTCGACATCGCTCTGCAGTTCCTCCAGCACCGGCTGGACCGTCCGCACCACGAAGGGCAGGCCGATGAAGATCAGCGCCACCATCACGCCGAGCGGCGTGTAGGCGATCTTGATGCCGAAGGGCGCGAAGAGCGAGCCGATGATGCCGTTCGGCGCATAGATCGCCGCCAGCGAGATCCCGGCGACCGCTGTCGGCAGCGCGAAGGGCAGGTCCACCGCCGCATCGATCAGCCGCCGGCCGGGGAACTCATAGCGCACCAGCACCCAGGCGAGGATCAGGCCGAAGACGGCGTTGACCAGCGCCGCGATGAGCGCGCCCATGAACGAAAGCTTCAGCGCGGCGAGCGTGCGCGGCGAGGTCGCGACAGCCCAGATATCGGCAGGGCCGGCGCTGGCCGCCTTGAGGAAAAGCCCGGCCAGCGGGATCAGGACGATCAGCGACAACGCCGTCAGCGTGATGCCCAGCGCCAGCCCGAAGCCGGGCAGGATGCTTGGCTCACGCCAGCGGAAGGATTTGGCCGCCGTCGTCATCGGACGCTAGCGCGCTGGTCGGTAGAGCTGGTCGAAGGTGCCGCCATCGCCGAAATGCGTGGGCTGCGCCTTCTTCCAGCCGCCGAAGACGTCGTCGATCGTGATCAGCTCCACCTTTGGAAAATTGGCGAGGTCCTTGGGATCGGCCGCCTCCGGATTGCGCGGCCTGTAGAAGTTCTTCGCGATGATTGCTTGCGCCTTCGGGGTGTAGAGGAAGTCGAGATACGCCTGCGCCTGCTCGCGGGTCTTCTTGGCGTCGACATTCGCGTCGACGAGCGCCACCGGCGGCTCGGCCAGGATCGACAGGCTCGGTACCACGATCTCGAATTTGTCGGCGCCGAACTCCTTCAGCGCCAGGAAGGCCTCGTTCTCCCAGGACAGGAAGACGTCGCCGATGCCGCGTTGGGTGAAGGTCGTGGTCGCGCCGCGCGCGCCTGTGTCGAGCACCGGGACATTGGCGAGCAGCTTGCCGATATAGTCCCGCACCTTCGCCTCGTCCTTGTTGAAGGCCTTGTCGGCATAGGCCCAGGCGGCGAGATAGTTCCAGCGCGCCCCGCCGGAGGTCTTCGGGTTCGGCGTGATGATCTGCACGCCCGGCTTCACCAGATCGCCCCAGTCCTTGATCGCCTTGGGGTTGCCCTTGCGCACGAGGAACACGATGGTCGAGGTGTAGGGCGAGGAGTTGTGCGGCAGGCGCGTCTGCCAGTCGAGCGGCAGCTTCTTCGAGCGCTCGGCGATGGCGTCGATGTCGCCGGCGAGCGCCAGCGTCACCACATCCGCATTGAGTCCGTCGATGACGGTGCGCGCCTGCGCTCCCGATCCACCATGCGACTGGCGAATCGTGCTGATCGTCTTGGTTGGATTCTTGGCGTTCCATTCCACGATGAAGGCGGCGTTGAGATCGCGATAGAGTTCGCGCGTCGGATCGTAGGAAACGTTCAGGAGCTCGGTCTGGGCGCGGGCTCCGGCGGCGATACCGAAGGACAGCGTCAGGACTCCCAGCAGCAGTCCGGCCCAGCGAAGGAATGCGGGTCGTGTCATGTCAGGGCTCCGTTGTTCGGGGCGAAGGCCCGAGGGCCTTCATCCGCTCTGAATAACAAGCGAAACGTACTGAACTTCCGGCCTGCTCGCGATGACTTAGGGCAAACGACCCTTCCAAACTTGGCCGCCGGGAGAGAAAACGCATCTCCCGCGCGGACGTTCCGCGCCCCAGTGCGGGCTCACGCGCGGCGGCGATCGGCGGCCTGAATCGCGCCCGATAGGGCCGGACCGAAGGCGTGTCCCAGCAGCACCAGGACCGGCCCGTTCGCCGGCAATTCCGCCAGCCGCTCGGGCAATTCGGCGATGGTCGCGGCGATGCGCATCTCGTCGGGTCGGGTCGCGGCGAGGACGGCGACGGCCGGCGTTTGTGGATCGAGCCCGGCCCCGAGAGCGCGCTCGCGGAAGCCGGGGAGGGTGGCGCGCGCCATGTAGATCACGGTCGAGGCCGCAGGATCGGCCATGGCGCGCCAGTCGAGATCATCCGGCAGGTTGCCGCTGCGGCTGTGGCCGGTGACGAATTGCAGGCGTCTCGCATGGTCGCGATGGGTCAGCGACAGGCCGAGCGAGGCGGCCGCGCCCTGCGCCGCCGAGATGCCCGGCACGAGCGTGACCGGAATGCCGGATGCATGGCAGGCCTCGATCTCCTCGCCGGCGCGACCGAAGATGCCCGGGTCGCCGCCTTTCAGCCGCACCACATGTTTGCCCTGCACGGCCAGCGAGACGATCAGCGCATTGATGTCCGCCTGCTTCACCGAAGGGCCATAGCCGGTCTTGCCGACCAGCATGCGCTTCGCCTCGCGCCGCGCCAGTTCCAGCACGCCCGGCGAGACGAGATCGTCGTAGAGAATGATGTCGGCGCTTTGCAGGGCGCGGATCGCCTTCACCGTCAGAAGGTCGGGATCGCCGGGACCGGCGCCGACCAGCGTGACGCGGCCCTTGCCGTCATGGGCGGCCTCGATCTGCGACAGCTTGGCGAACAGTTCAGCCTCGTCCTGCGGGCTCGGCGCGCGCGACGGCTCGGCCAGCGCCCGGCCGGCGAAGAGCTCCCAGAAGGCGCGTCGCAGTGTGAAGGGGAGGTTGCGGGCCTGTACGGTCGGTCGCCAATCGGCGGCCGCCTGCGCCCAGTTCTTCAGTCCGGCCGGCAGCAGCGCCTCGATCTTGCTGCGGATCGCCTGCCCGAAGACCGGGGCAGCGCCATCCGTCGAGATCGCCACGACCAGCGGCGAGCGGTTGACCAGCGCGCCGAAGGCGAAGTCGCAATGCTCCGGCTTGTCGACGATGTTGACCGGCGCGCCAGCCTGCCGCGCTGCTGCAACGAAGGCCCGGATCTCATCCTCGTCGTCGAGATCGCCGACGGCCAGCGCCGCGTCGACCAGATCCTCGGCCTGCCAGCCCCGCGCATGGACTTGGAGCCGTTCATGGCCCGCGAGCCCGGCGAAGATCGCGGCCTCGGCACCGGCGAAGACATGCAGCTCGGCCCCGGCAGCGACCAGCAGCTCGGCCTTCCAGAGCGCGCCCTCGGTGGCGCCGACGAGCACGGCTTTGCGCCCTTCCAGCTTGTGGAAGAGCGGCAGCGTCGCCAGAGGCTCGATCCGCCGCGTCGTGATCTCGGGCCGTCTCTCCGTCATCGCCTCATCGCTGAAATCGGTCTCGCCCGCCACGGCGGTTAGCCGGGATGATAGGGGCAAAGCAGGAAGCGGGCCAGCGCAGGCCCGCTCCCATCGAGCGGGTGCGTCAACGCGCCTTCAGGATGGCCTCGACGATCTCCTGGACGTCGAGCGATTCCCGCAGCGTCGCCAGATGATGCGGCTCTCCGCGCGTCAACTTGGCGATGCCTTCGAGCTGGCGCCTGAGCGCGACCGGCCGGGTTTGCTCGATCGGCAGCGCATCGGGATCGCGCTCCCAGGTGCCGTCTGGCCGGCGCCGCTCGGCATGCGACCAGTCGCAGAGCCTGACCGCGCCCTTGTCGCCCTCAAGTGTCCAGATGTTGTGGTCGTCCTTCGTCGTGGTGCCGACGCTGCCGGTGATCGTGACGGGCAGCGTGCCCGCAGTCAGCGTCGCATCGATCCGACGCTCGCTCTTGCCGGCTTCCGGATACTCGGCCTTGGCCGCAAGCTTCGTGAAAGCCCCGCCGAGGCGCCGCGTCAGGAACAGGAAATGCGACACCACTTCGCGGGTGAAGCCGCCCTGCGCCGGCCCGTCGAGCCAGCTTGCCGCATCGACCTGGAATTCACGCGGCCAGTTGGCGAAGGCGACTTCGATCGAGATGCGGGACGCCGTGCCGACCGTCCCGGCCGCGATCCATTCCTGCAGCTTGGCGATGGCCGGCGAGGAGGCGAAGGGGAAGTTGACCGCGCCGCGCTCCTTGGCCTCGGCGACGAAGGCGCGGGCGTCTTCGAGATCGACCGCCAGCGGCTTCTCGCAGAATACGGCCTTGCCGGCCGCCAGCGCGGCGCGGGCATGCGACAGATGCGAGGAGGGCGGCGAGGCGATGTAGATGCAGTCGCTGGCCGCGATCACCGCGGCCGCATGCGCCTTGCGCGGGACGGTCGGCAGGGCCGCGCCGATGCGCTCCATCGCCGTCGCGGACGGGTCCCAGATGCCGGCGACGGTGAGCGCCTCGGCCGGCTGCGCGAGCGCGGCCCGCAGCATGCGTTCGCCCATGATGCCGGCACCGATGAGGCCGAAGGAGAGGGGAGTGGCGGTCATGGGAATCCCTTTGAAGCAGTGGGCGTGACCGACATCGCAAGGCGGAGGGCAGGAGACAAGTGGCCTGATGTGAAAAGGACCTGCGCCACTGTTGCGCTATCAGTCCGCCTTCACCCGCACCCGTCCGACGAGGTGGAGACCGGCGACACCGAGCGCGAAGAGCACCCAGAGTGGGTCGGCGCGGTTGAGGATGAAGGATTCCAGCATCCCGACATAAGTCATCAGGATCACGATCATGGCGAAGAGATCCGCCAGCTTGCCGTTGCCCTGGATCCGCCAGCTCGACACGTAGCCGATCAGCGGCTGGACCATCAGCAGATAGACCACGATCACCGCGCCGGGGATGCCGAACATCAGCGCCGTATCGAGATAGCTCTGGTGGCCGGAGCCGATGCCGCGAACGTCCCAGCTCGCTTCGAGATTCTGCTCGTTGCCGCTCGCTGCCGGCGTCCCCCAGAAGCCGACGAAGCCGTATCCGCCCCAGGGCCGCTCGGCGATATGCTCGAGCGAGAACTTCCAGATCTCGGAGCGGCCCGTGAAGGTCGGGTCCGAGATCAGCGCCGCGCTCGCCGTATGTAGTCCTGGCGAGACGACCGCGCCCGCTGTCAGCGCAGCGACCGCGGCGACGAGGCCGAAATGCAGCAGCACGCAAAGACCCGGCCGCCCGGTCCAGCGTGCCAGCATCACGATGCCGACGGCGATCGGCAGGAAGCCCATCGTCGTCTTCGAGCCGCTGTTGACGAGAAAGATCAGGCAGAGCGCGACGATGATCGCGCCGCGCCATCTGAGCCCACACCGCCAGCCATAGATCCCGAACATCGCCACGATCGAGAACACGGGAGCGGCGACGTTCTTGTGCGAGAGATGGCCGAGCCAGTCGCCGACATGGACGCCCTCGGACCCTTCGGCGCTGTGGACCGCCAGATGCGGCGCGAAGATCAGCGCGCCATAGACCAGCCCCAGGACACCGAGGCTGGCATTGACCGCGCCCGTCGCGAAGCCCTGCTCGTCGCGCGGCAGAACGAGCGCGCTGAGCACGATGATCATCGCGACCGCCGTCAGCATCAGGCCGCGCATCGAACCTGCCATGTCGAGAGCCTGGAAGGTCGAGATCGCCGCGACGCCGAATATGACCGCCCAGCTACCGAGACCTAGCTCGGCCAGCACCGGGCGCGCTACCATCCTCAGCATCGCCGTCCCGAAGACCAGCCCGAGTATGAGATACCCGACCTGGTTGACGATGTTGCTGCTCGATCCGTCAGGCCCGACGGCCTCCGGCACGCCGGCGAAAGGCTGCAGCGACAGGATCAGGACGAAGAGGGCGAAGCCGGCGAGCTGCGTCCCCGAGATCCCGTCGACGCGTGGACCTGCCTCGCTGCCGGCGATCGGAGCTTGCGTGACCTGGCTCATGCGGCCGGTTCGGAACGGTCTCGTCTCATGGCCTCAGCCATCGTCTCCGCGGAGGGACGCTCCAGATACGCCTGCGCGGCCCGCTTCGACAATCGGATGAAGGGCCGCTCGACCGAAATGTGAAGAAGGAAGGCACTGGCGACGACCGCCGCGACCATCGCCAGCATGTACAGCGTCCCCCAGACCGGGCCCTGCAGGCCGAAGCCATAATAGGCCTCGCCGTTCAGGGTGAAGTCGCCAACGAGCGGATGGTTGGTGATCTTCCCGGCGATGGTCCCGACATTGATCATGCGGCTCTGCACGAAGATATGGACCATGTAGATCGCGTACGAAAGCATGCCCAGCCAGATGAAGGGCCGCCAGCGCAGAGCCCGGCTGACCGCGCCGCCCTCGAAGGAAAACACCACCACGGCCACCGCGAAGATCCAGGGCCCGACGATGCCGATGGCCTGCTTTCCGGCCAGGGCGACGAAGACGAGGACGACGGCGAGGACAGCCAGCTCGATCGCCGTCCAGAACGCCCGGCTAGGGCTCGTTGGCCGGCCCGAGGGAAACACCCTGATCGTGCCGACATAGACCAGCGCGCCGAGTGCAAAGCCGTAGAGGCAGCGCACGAAACCGTATTGCACCGTCGTGTCCATGTAGTCCGGCGACCAGCCATAGAGGACCAGCGGACCCAGAACGACCACCGGAATGAGCGCGAGCCAGTAACGCGACAGGAAGGCCACGACGACCGAACCGAACAGCAGATAGGTCCAGAACTCGGACGAGATGCTCCAGCTCGGCCCGTTCCAGCGCAGAGCCGGCTCGAAGCCGAGTCCGTTGAGCAGGAGCAGCGTGGAGGCCAGCCCGTCGAGGCTGGTCGTGCCGGTGAAGGGCGCCGGTCCCGCGCCGCGTGCGGCCGGCACCAGCAGCCGCACCAGCTCCCAGGCGACAAAGAGCGCCAGCACGGCCGCATGCAGCGGATAGATGCGGCCGAAGCGGGAGATCACGAAGCTGCCGAAGGCGCGCTCGCTCGTAAGCCTGTGGCGATAGCCATGGCTGATGACGAAGCCGGAGAGCACGAAGAAATAATCGACGAACAGGAAGGCGTGGCGCACCAGCGGGCTCTCAGCGATCGGGCCGGAAGCCGGAAAATGCATCAGCGCCACCATCAGCGCGCAGATTCCCCGCCAGGAATCCAGCGCCTCGAAGCGCACGGGCGTGCGCCCCGTCGCCGCGCGCGCTGCTGGATCAAGCTGGGCCATCTCTGTTTCCGCCTTTCCCGCTTTGGAACGCGTAAGCGGGCCTTGTCGCATATCCGGGCTAACCGTTCGCAAACGCTATGCCCGGATCGCGCGCTTTCGACGCTGGCGGAAACCCCGCCGATACCCCGGATTTTCGGGCATCCGGTCCGCCTGCCATTAACTCCGTTTCCGCGGAAGATTCGGAAATTTTTATGAGAATGCTAGCTTGCCGGCCCTGAACGTTACGTGATGCCCGAAGGGGCGGAGGCTGGCCGTGAGTGCGATTTCCGAGCTGTTGCGGACCCTGACGGCGCTTGCGGTGCCGGACGGCGTGCTCAGGCGTGGCGCCTCGCTGCGCGGCACGGCCTTTTTCGCCAAGGCGGCGCTGCGCGCCCGTCTCGGCCAGGGCCGGCCGTTCCAGATGGTCAATGTCGGCGCCTGCGACGGCATGCTCTTCGACGATGCGACGCCCTGGCTGCACAAGATCGCCGGCTCCCGCGCCATCCTGGTCGAGCCGATCCCCTATAATCAGGAGCGCCTGCGCGCCAATTACCCGGACACCGAGCGCTTCGTCATCGAGAAGCTCGCGGTCACGCGCCAGCCCGGCGCGATCACGGTCAAGACCTTCGACCCCGCGGCGCTGGAGCGCGGCGCGTTGCCGGCGGAGTTCATCGGCTGCTCCTCGATCACCGACACGAACCTGATGTCCGGCGTCAACGTCTGGGGCGAGGCCGACCAGAACTTCGAGAAGTTCAAGGACTTCATCCGGACGATCGAGGTGCCCTCCGACACGCTGCAGGCGATCCTCGACCGCAACGGAATCGACCACATCGACGCCTTCCTCGTCGATTGCGAGGGCGCCGACTGGGAGGTCTTCTCCCAGCTCGACATCGAGCGCTACCGGCCCGGCCTGATCAAGATCGAGATCGGCGCGCTGCCGGCGAACGAGATCGGCCAGGTCGTGGTCAAGCTGAAGACCGCCGGCTACGACGTCGGCATCTACGCCGAGGACGTCTGGGCCTTCGCCTGAGACCGGTTCCCAGTGCCACTCACGCTGTCATGGTCGGGCTTGTCCCGACCATCCACGTCTTCACCGGCTGCAGTCTGCGTTTCCGCGATGCGGCCGGCGGCAACTTGCCTAACGCCGCGTCCTCCGGGCGATGCCGCATCAGGCCGATGCGGCTGGGGCTCCGGCCCATTCGGTCCTGGCCGGGATCGCCTCGCCCTTCATGACGATGGTGAGAAGGCCGAGGCGGGCGTAGTCGCCGACGCGGGTGTCGTACAGCACCGTGGTCAGTGCGCCGAGCGCGCATCCACGGCCGATCTCGATACGCCCGACCTTCATCACCCGGTCCTCGAAGAGATGGGTCTGGAGATTGGCGGTCGCGTTGATCGCGGCATAGTCGCCGATGCTGACGCAATCGAACTCGGTGATGTCGGTCGAGTCGATATAGACGCCACGGCCGAGCTTCACGCCGAAAAGGCGCAGCGCCCAGGGCAGCAGCGGCGTGCCGCGCAGTGCGTCGAGCAGGATGGCGCCGGCTGTGCCCCAATAGAGCGTCGTCATCGCCTCGGTGCGCAGCGCCCACCAGGACCAGAGCCCGCGATTGCCGGGCCGGTAGACGCCCATCAGCAGCCATTTCATCACCAGAACGGCGGTCGCCAGCGCAATCGAGGTGCCGACCGCGCAGGCGATGAAGATGGGAGCGAACTCACCCCAGCTCTGCGCGCGCTCCAGCGCCGGGAACAGGAATAGCTCGGCGGTGATGGTGCCCAGCGTGATGAACATCATCGTCGGCATCGAGGCGCTGAACAGTTCGAAGACGGCGCGCAGGACGCGGCGCCAGAGCGGCGGCCGGAAGGTCTTGGCGATGTCGGCATCGTCGAAGCGCTGGCGCGAAGGCAGCAGGATCGGCGGGCTGCCGAAGCGCGTTTCGCCCGGCTGCATCGGAACGTCGGCAGGCGGCTTCGACTTGATGCCGAGCAGCGAACCAGTCGGCAGGAAGGCTCCCGGCGGCACCACGGCGTCGTTGCCGATGAAAACCTGGTCGCCGGTCCGCACCGGCTTCGCCGTCATCCAGCCGCGGCGGACATCCTCGTCGCCGAGCACGACCTCGTCGGCGACGAAGCAGCGATCGCCGACCTCGATCATGTCGTAACGGCCGCCGAAATTGGTCGCGATCTCGGTGTCCTTGCCGATCTTCGCGCCCATCAGCCGGTACCAGAGCCGCATATAGACGGTCGAGAACAGCGAAGAGAGACTCTGGAGCATGACCTCGGAGGCGAGGCCCACGGTCCATTTGCGCAGTCCGTACCCGGAGGCGATGGCGTGCGTGCCCTCGACCGAGCGCGGCAGGATGAGCCAGCGCAGCGCAGTGACCAGCAGCACGGTGCCGAGCATCAGCACCATCGCTGTCGGCCAGGCGATCACGGGCAGGACCCAGCGATAATCGATGCCGACCAACTGCTGCAATGGACCGTCGAAGTAGTCGAGAATGAAGAAGGCCGGGAAGATCGGCAGCAGCGCCAGCGCCGGCATCACCAGCAGCATGGAGCCGAAGAAGGCGGTCTGAAGAACACGGACCGGCAGCGAGGGCTGCGGCGCTGGCTGAGGCCAGGCGGCTGGATCGACCATGCCAATCTTGCGGCCGGGCGAACCATCCCAATGCTCGAAGGCGGCGACGCGGCTTCCGCCAGCGAGCGCGGTCAGATCCGCAAGCTCGGCGCCCTCGCCGATCGTCACGTCATGGCCGATGGCGCAGGAGGTGCCGATATAGGCGTCCTTGCCGATCATGATCCTGCCGATCACCAGCTCATTGCCGATCACCTCGGCATTGGCGAGGCTGAGTTTGCCGCCAAGCGTGACGTCGTCGCCGATCTCGATGAGGTCGATGGCGCCGGCCTCGAAGCCGCTGACGAAGACGCCCTTGCCGACCCTGGCGCCGAGCAGGCGCATGGCGAAGCTCGCGAGCGGCGTGCCCTGCATCAAGCCGAGATGCACCATCGAGGTGAACTGGCGGGCGAGCCACCAGCGGAAGAAATAAGCGCCCCAGAGCGGATAGCGGCCCGGGGTCGTGCGCCAGAGAACAAGGCGCTTGCCGACGATGCCGGCGATCATCACGGAAAGTGTGACGAGCGCGTAGACGCCCATCATCATCAGGACTTCGCGCAGCTCGATGCGCCCGTCATCCGTGATCAGCTCGTAGATGACGTAGATCGTGAGCCAGGGGCCAGTCAGCGCCAGCAGCAGTACCGGCATGCAGGCGAGTTGCGCCAGCCCACACAGCAGGCGGCGCATGAGCGGCGGCGGTGTGAAGGTGAGGTCGCGCGCCTCGCGGCCGGCGCTCGCCAGCCCGCGCTCGTCGAGCCGGGCCGCGATCGCGCGCAGGGTCCGCAGGCTGTAGACATCCTCCAGCGTGATGCTCGGCAGCGCGGGATTGGCGCGCACGCCGGCCAGGAAGGTGGCGGCCAGCAGCGAATGCCCGCCGAGATCGGCGAAGAAATCGGCCTCGAATCCGATCGCCTGGCCCGGGAAGAGCGGCTTCGCGGCGTCGAGCAGCGCGGCCTCGGTCGCGCTCTGTGGTTCTTCCTGCGCTTCCGCGGCGGCCGCCATCGTCAGCGGCGCCACCTTCAGCGCCTTGCGGTCGGCCTTGCCCGAAGTCAGGCGCGGCAGGCTCGCCATCTCCTCGAAATGGGCCGGCACCATATAAGGCGGTAGCGTCGCCTTTAGCGCGGCACGCAGGGCCGCGCGGTCGAGCGCAACCCCGGCGTCCGGCACGACGAAGGCCACGAGCTGGTCGATGCCATGGTCGCGGCGCAGCACCACCGTCGCCTGCGTGATGCCGGGCAGGTCGCAGAGCCTCGCCTCGATCTCGCCGAGCTCGAGCCGGAATCCGCGCAGCTTGACCTGATCGTCGATGCGGCCGTGGAAGAGGATCTTGCCCTTGTCGGAGATGCTGACGGCGTCGCCCGAGCGGTAGAGCACGGGGTCCGCGCCATCGCCGCCGAAGGGATTTGCGATGAACTTCTCGGCGGTGAGTTCGGGACGGCCGAGATAGCCCGCGGCGACGCCGGGGCCGCCGATGAGCAGCTCGCCCTCCGTGCCGGGGCCGACAATCCGCATCTCCTCGTCGACAACGTAGCAGCTATAGTTCGGGATCGGCAGGCCGATGGTCACCTCCTCGTCCGGGGTGACCTCGTCGATCGTGGCGACGACCGTGGCTTCGGTCGGACCATAGGAGTTGAAGACCTTGCGGCCCGCCCGGCACCAGCGCTGGCGAACCGCGGGCGGGCAGGCTTCGCCGCCGAGGATGATGATGCGCAGGCTCGGGATGTCCTGCGGCATCATGGCGAGCAGCGTCGGCACGGTGTCGAGCACGGTGATGCCGGCCTTGGCCATCACGACCGGCAGGCGCTCGGCCTCGCCCAGCACCTGCGCCGATGCGACCCAGAGCGTCGCGCCGACGAGATAGGGGACGAAGATCTCCTCCAGCGAGAGGTCGAAGGCGACGGACGCGCCCTGGAAGGAGATGTCCTGCGCCGTCATGCCGTAGATCTGGTTCGACGAACGCAGGTAGTGGCAGATGTTGCTGTGGGCGATGACGATGCCCTTGGGCTTGCCGGTCGAGCCCGAGGTGTAGATCGCATAGGCCGGGCTCGCCGACTTCACGCCATCAGCGCGCGGATCGACCCGCGGAAGCTCGGCGCCGGCGGCGATCAGTTCGCGGCAGCGCGCGGCCTCGGCTGGCAGCTCCCGGTCGAGCTTTGCGCCGGTGGCATCGTCGATCACGATGATGCGGGCCTGGCAATCCGCGAGGCATTCGCCGATGCGCTCCGGCGGCGCGTCGGCGTCGAACGGGATATAGGCCGCCCCAGCCTTGAGGATGCCGAGCAGCGCGACATGCAGGTCGAGCGAGCGCGACATCCACAGCCCGACGAAGCTGCCGGCGGTGACGCCGCGCGCCCGCAGCGCACCCGCCACCTTGTCCGCCCGGGCGTCGAGCTCGGCATAGCTGATGCGCTCGGCGCCAAAGATGATGGCCGTCTGTTCGGGAGCCCGTCTGGCGGAGGCCTCGAAGATCTCGCTGAGCAGTTCGTCGCGCAGGAGCGATGGCTCCACGGCGCCCACGAGCTTGCCGGCGCCGCGCCCGACGATGGCGTGCATGATCCACTTCCCCCAGCCAGATGCACAGGCCGAGCCGCCCGTGCGAAACCTGCCTGCTAGTGGGGAAAAATGTAAATTACGTTAGGGCATTGCGGCGGGTTGTTCGTGAGGCGCTTGGGTCGGCGGGCGAGGTGAGTGCGCCGACGCAGCTTGTGCTTGGCGATATGCCGCGCTTCCGCACCGAGGGCGGCGCGGAAGCGCGGGGATAAGTTCGAACGTGGTGTCCAAGGCCTCTTACCCGAACACGTCGGTGCTCAGATATCTCAAGCCGGAGTCGACGATGATCGTCGCCACCGTTGCGCCTGGCCCCAGCCGCTCGGCGATGCGTATGGCCGAAACGATATTCGCTCCGGACGACGTGCCCGCGAAGATTCCTTCCTCACGGGCTAGACGGCGCGCCATCGCTTTGGCCTCGTCGGTACTCACGGTCTGAATTTCATCGACGAGGGACGGTTGCCACAAGGGTGGTATAAATCCGATACCGATGCCTTCGATCTTGTGAGAGCCCGACGGCCTGCCTGACAATACGGCCGACTCGGCCGGCTCGACGGCAATCGCGCGGACGCTGTTGCGCTGTCGCCGAAGGGACCTCGTGACACCGTGGAGCGAATGCGCGGTGCTGACCGAATGGACGAAAGCATCCAGCTTGCCGTTGGTCTGCTGCCAGAGCTCGTCGCCCAGCGAAAGATATCCATCGACAATGTCTGGATTTCTAAGCTGGTCACAATACCAGTGACCCGGCCGCTGGCTGATTTCGGCAGCCGTTGCGATCATGCTTTTGACCAGATCGCTGGTAATCTTCTTGTCGTCGCTGGGGACGTCGGTCAGACGAGCCCCGAAGGCGAGCATGGTTTTCCGCTTTTCTTCGCTGAAAGCGTCGGAATAGACGATCTCCAGTGCATAGCCCTTGGCTGCGCAGGCGAAGGCCAACGAAACTCCGGTGGTGCCCGCTGTATACTCGACGACTGTTTCTCCCGGAAGCAGACGCCCGCTGGCCTCGGCGCGCTCGATGGCTGCTTTCGCCATCCGATCCTTCATGCTCCCGGTCGGGTTCGCCGATTCCAGTTTGGCCACAACCCGCGCCGATCCCGGAGGCACAACCCTCCGAAGCTCGACCAGTGGGGTATTGCCGACGGCCCCAAGGACGCCACCATGCGATTTGCTCATCTGTTGTCCCACGAATCTGGAGCTGCGCTTGGACGGCGTGCTGCTAGCCGACATGCCCGATGAGCACTGCGACAAAGACGAGCGTTGCCGCGAAGCCGGTTAGGAATGAGAGCGTACGAACCACCGGTATGCCGGCGGCATAGGCGACATAGTGCACGAGGCGAGCGGCCAGATAGGTTTTCGCGGCTATGATCGTGGCCGGTGTGCTGACACCGATCTGAGCGGCGATAAGTACCAGCGGCGCGAAGACCGCCAGGTTCTCGACGGCGTTGGCATGGGCGCGGCGGGCGCGCTCGGCCCAAGCGGGGTCGGCGCGGTGCGACGGATCGGGATTGGCGAGCGTCATCATCATGCCACGAGTGAGAATTCTCGCGGCCATATATGGAAGCCACATCAGGATCGTCGCCGCGCAGACGAGGCTAAGAAGATAGAGTTCAGAGGTGAACGTCATGGGCGCCTATCGTCCTCGAGTCGTTTCCACACATCAGCCGAACGGCATCGGCGGCTGCACGGTAGATCGGCTCCGCCCTCGGGAATACGGTCGTAAGTGACATTCTTCGGATCGTTTACGACAGAAAAGTCGCCGGGGCGGCCCCGCTTCGCGCAGTTCGGCTTGCCAAGAGCGCAACAGCAGCCCGGCAGCCCGCTATCCAATCAGCCCCACCATCCCGACGACGATCGGCCCCATTAGCGGCAGCAGCACGTTGGAGATCGCGTAGGTAACGGTGTAGCCGATCACCGGGGTGGAGTTGCCGGCGAGCGTGACGAGCGCGCTGATCGCTGGCGTGCTGCAATGCTGCCCCGCAATGGCGCCGAGCAGGATCGGCGCCTCGATCCTGAGCAGGTAGCGGCCGATATAGAGCGAGGCGAGCGCGGGCAGGGCCGAGACCAGGATCGACAGCACGGGCAGGATCAGCCCGTACTGCCTGAGCAGGGCGAAGGCGTCCGGCCCGACCGAGAGCCCGACTGCGGCGATGAAGGTCGCGAGCCCGAAATCCTTCATGAAATCCGCGGCCGCATGCGGGATCGCGCCGCGCGTCGGGTGGTGCATGTGGAGCCAGCCGAAGATCAGGCCGGAGACCAGCGCGCCGCCGCCGGTGCCCAGCGTCAGGTTCAGCGCCCCGATCTGCAGGCTGAGCTGGCCGAGCAGCAGGCCCGCGACGACGCCGAGCCCGAGCATGACGAAATCCGTCGCGGCGCTTGCCGGCAGCAGATGGCCGAGCTCCGGCGCCGAGCGGATGATCGCATCCTCCGAGCCGTAGAGGGTCAGGATATCGCCCTGCTCGAGCACCGAGCCGGGCAGGGCCGGGATGTTCTGGCCGAGCCGGCGAATGCGCGAGATGAAGACCCCACGGCGCTGCTCGGCGCTGGCCAGCCGGCGCAGATCGCGGATCCGGCGCCCGCTGACCTCGCGACGCACCAGCACGACCTCGCGCTCGACCAGCGGGACATTGTCGCCGGCCGGCATCGGCACCTCGGCGCCGAGGCGCTCGCTGACGGCAATGACGGAGCGCCGCCGGCCGAGCACCAGCACGATGTCGTCCGGCTCCAGCAGCGTCTCGGTCGTGGCCTTGGTGAAGCCTGAGCCGCGCCCGACCTGATCGATGGTCACGACGCCGTTGACGCTGTTCTCGAAGGCGCCGACGGTGCTGCCGGCGATCGGCCCGACGCGGAAGCTGCGCGAGACGATCTCGGGCACGCCGTTCTCCTTGCCGGCATCGTCCTCGGCGCCGAGGTCGCGGGCGAGCGCGACTGATGCCTCCCGGATATCGACCCCGAGCAGCAGCGGGCCGATCTGCGTGACGACGACGACGATGGCGACGAGGCCGAACAGATAGGTGACGCTGTAGGCGGTCGCCATATTGGCCTGAAGCCGCTCGATCTCGGCCGCCGGCAATGCAAGCCGCGAGATCGCTTCGGAGGCCGTGCCCAGCACGGCGGATTCCGTCGCCGAACCGGCGAACAACCCCGAGGCCGTGCCATAGTCGAGCCGGAATATCGCGACGGCCGCCGCCAGCAACAGCAGAACCGTGATGACCTCGACGAAGGACAGGATGCCGTAGCGCCAGCCGCCTCGAATGTTGTTGAAGAATTGCGGTCCGGCCGTGAAGCCGAGCGCGAAGATGAAGAGCGCAAAGGCGACGTTCTTCAAATCCGGGCTGATCTTCACGCCGAGCTGTCCGATCGCCAGCGCGACGAACAGCGTGCCGCAGACACCGCCGACCTGGACCGAGCCGATCCGGATCTTGCCGATCAGGTAGCCCAGCGCGAGCGAAAGGAAGAGCGCAACAACCGGTTGTTCAACGAATGACACGATGAAACCCAGTCTTGGAGCAATCTGCTGCCAAGACTATCGATCGCGCGCTCCCAGCAAGCAAGGCCCCTCGATTTCGCTGCGTCAGCTCCGCGGGGGAGGGTTTGCCGCCGCTACGCCGGCGTTCGCTGATTTTCTCCGGAACCACGACGCCTCCTTCCTTCTCCCGGATGGGAGAAGGTGGCGCGGAGCGCCGGATGAGGGCCTGCCGCCGCCGGAAGAGGCGAGGCGGCGCCGTCGCACCTTTCCGAACGGCGGCGGGCCCTCACCCCTGCCCCTCTCCCACACGGGAGAGGGGTTCCCCGCGCCTTTTGCGATAGGCAGGCTCACTTCTCGAACCGCCTATCTCGCCCGCGGCGCGTTCACCTCCGCCCGACCCCCAAATCGGGCCCGAGCTCCTTGGAATGCTTCTCCAGCGCGAGGCGCAGCTCCCGGCGGTCCTCGTCCGGCACCGCCTGCATGAAGGCGCCGAGGCAGGCCGCGTCCTTGCGCTGGCAACTGCGCGCCCGGGTGCAGGTCGGGCTCTCGCAGCCCTCCCAGACGCCGAGGAGCTCTCCGAGACGCCGCAGCAGCAGCGGCCGCACCCTCTGGCAGCTTTCGAAATCGGTGATCGGCGGGATATCGGCGAAGGGGTTCTGCTGCTTCGGCATGGCGGGGCTCCGTTCGGGACAGGCGCGCAGGATCCTCCGCTCGCGCAGGCGCGCGGCGGGGGGAAGCTAGGGTGGCTAGACAGGGCTGGCGGAGCGCCGCGAGGCGCGAGAGAGATCCGCAACCATTGAGCCAGGCTGCGGCGCGGCGGGGTTGAGCCACCCGTCGCACGCCCCGTGGCGCTCCGCCTCCGGCGATTTTGGACTCCGGGCCGCGCTTATACGGCTTCAGCGGTCCAGGATGGGCGGGCTCGGGCGCCAGTTCCCCTCAACGGGTCGTCGCGTTCTCACCACACCGATCCGTCGCCACCGAGCCTTCCAGCGAGCTCCTCGCACAGGGACCGTAGTGTCCCCAGGGCGGTGCCCCGAAGCCTCCCGGGAGTGGATCGTAACTCCACCCGCAGGCGCCGACCCTCACCCAGCCTCTGGCATACCTCCGGACGGCCGCCCCGTTTGGGTGATGGGCGAGGGCAGGATAGGGCGGGTTATTAGGGGCGGGGATAAGTTTGGTTCTGATCGCTGCCTGGGTGCCCTCTTCTTGTAAGGCGCAATAAGAACATATAAAGAACGTTCAGTCGGACCTGTTAAAGAGCAGGACGCGAGAGCGGCAGGCGCTCGACGACTCCTCGCTTGCCGCTTAAGCATGCCTGATGACGGATGCGACTCATTCGTAGGGGGCGACGATGTTGCGTGCGCATCGCCAATTGAGGTCCTGCTGATGGTGCTGACGACGCAGAAGCGCAGCGGCGCTTACTACACCCCCGATCCGATAGCTAAGGCATTGGTCAGCTGGGCCGTCGTTGCATCTGCCGATCGGATGCTCGATCCCTCATGCGGCGATGGGGGCTTTCTCGCCCTTCATCGTAATAGCGTCGGTATCGAACAGGATTCGAAGGCGGCGGTAAGCGCTATGGGTCGCGCGCCTTGGGCCTCTGTGTACGAAGGTGATTTCTTCGCTTGGGCGGGCGAGACTGCTGAAAGATTCGAATGCGCAGCAGGCAATCCTCCCTTCATCCGGTATCAGACATTTAAGGGGACAATTCGCGCCCGTGCGCTTGGCCTTTGCCGCAAACTTGGCGCCGAATTCAGCGGCCTCACTTCTTCGTGGGCGCCGTTTTTGGTCGCTACCGCTAGCCTGCTTAAGCCTGGCGGTAGAATGGCTTTTGTTGTGCCAGCGGAGATCGGTCACGCTCCCTATGCGTCGCCGCTCATCGAGTATCTGGTTGCCAACTTCGCGGCGGTCCAAGTGATCGCAGTTCGCAACAAACTGTTCCCTGGTCTCTCTGAAGATTGTTGGCTTCTTTACGCCGAGGGGCATGGCAGCCGAACCGATCGCATCCGCTTCACCGCACTCGATTCCTTCGACCCCATGCATGCGGTGCGCCCGTTGACTGCGGGCGAGGATGTGCTTGTCGCCGAGTGGCGTAGTATTTGGGGTCGGAGGCTGCGGCCGTTCGTGCTGCCTCCGACAATTCGTTCAGTATATGCGTGCGCTGCCGCTCATCCTAAGTCGCTACGCTTGGGTAGTGCTGCTCAAATCGGAATTGGATACGTCTCTGGCGCAAATGACTTTTTCCATTTGAAGCCTTCAGTCGCGGAGAAACTCGGCATTCCTGCGGCGCTCCTCCATCCGACGGTGCGCAATGGCCGAGCGCTGCCGCCCGCGCAACTCACTAAGAGCACGCTCGAAAAATGGCACGCAGCCGATGAGCCATTTATGCTGCTGCGGCTTCCCAAAGCCCCTCTCGGCGATCTGCCTACAAAAGTGCGAAGCTACCTCGATAGCCATGCCGGGCTCGAAGCGCGCAAGGCTTACAAATGTCGAGCACGTGATCCCTGGTTTTCGGTGCCCGATGTCTTCCAGCCCGACTATTTTATGAGTTACATGTCGGGGGTTAAAGCGAATCTCGTGCGCAATTCTGGGGGCGCAGCCTGCACCAATTCCGTTCACGGCGTACGCGTCAAAGACGCAAGTGCGATGAAGCGCGTCGTCAAGCATTGGGCGAGTGATTTTGTCGCCCTCAGTCGGGAGATCGAAGGACATCCGCTTGGTGGCGGTATGTTGAAGCTAGAGCCTCGAGAAGCGACACAGATATTGGTGCCTGCAGATGAATTGGTGCCGGAGTTCAAGGCCAACGCAATGACTGAAGCGGTGAAAACGATGCAGCGTTGGCGGCACTATGTCTGAAACAGAACTGCCTAGTGCCGAGTTACTCGATGAGGAAGCCACGGCACAGCCTCCTGAGGATCCCAACTTTCCGAAGACGTGCCAGTGGACCAATCAACACGAGGCCCTCGCACATTTCGCTTCGTATGAAGGAGCTACACAGAGCCAGCAGCACATCAAGCCGCTTCATTGGTATGTTGCGTGCAGGCTGGTTATCGAAGGTGGATTTAGACCTGAAGAGATCACGCCGAGGCCGCCATTCTCTTTCCGCAAGCGAAGGGGAAAGTGGCATCTAACGTATGACCCGGCCCTCGCGGAGGGTAGGGAAGCGACAATACTTGGCGGACTTAAGACCAAGAATGTCGATGTGGTAGTGAACAAGCCAGGCTTGGGTCCGGTACTTGCGGTGTCGTGCAAGGGCATGACCGGCGCGTTTCGCAACCTCACAAATCGCATGGAAGAGACGATTGGTGAGTGCACAAATCTCCACATCACATATCCGGCGATGGTGTTCGGCTATATGTTCGTCATTCGCGCCAATCGTCAGGTCGAAGAGGCGGCGAGCATCGCGGCCGATGACAATGCATCGCCACGCAAACAACTTAAAGCAAATGACGTCGCGATGGCGGTCGGTGGAGAGCCAGTCGAGAGCATTATCCGCTTTCACTCGGCGCTTCGGGAGTTGACTGGTCGACGTGGTATCCGAGATGACGTGTCACGATATGAGGCGGTATCGTTGGCACTTGTTGAGATGGCAGATGCAGAGCTGGGCGCCTTAATGCCTACTTACCCTGCCGAGAGCAGTCCGCTGCGGCTGGAACAATTCTTTGAAACGCTTTACCTGCGTTATGATGAGCGCTTTGTTTATGCTGCGCCGGATCTCAAGAGTGTTACGCATCGCCTCGAGTGGGCGTCGGATTCGCCGGCTCTTCAGAAAGATCAGGGGTATCCAGATATTGATTACTCGGTGCGCTGCTCAGATTGATCAAGCGGTCTCGTGAAATAGAGCTGTGGCGGAATACGTTAGAGCTCGCTTGGCGGGTGGGCTCAAGTTCCACCTTTGGTTCGCCATACCTCGCTCTGCCGCCTCTCTCTCCACGGCCTTCCCCTTTTTGATCGGGCGCCGGTCCAGCGCCTCCTTCGAGAACCTCGCGGTATGGCCCCTGCCGCCCGCTCGATGTCCTCCGGCGCGCCCCGGCCCGCCGGCCAGCTGTCTGTTCCGCTCTAATCGCGTGATGCCTGACGCGTTCGTCTGATGATCGCTGATACGCACGCGTTGAATCTTCAGAATAAACCGGGCGCGGTTCGAATCTCGATTTGCGTCAACGAATTGTCGACGATTGCCTTGCAAGAGTGTCGGCCGGGTAAACGAGCGGGGCTCGGATTTCGACCAAATGAAGACACGTGCTTCCGCGACGGTCCTTTACGATCCTGAGCTTCGCAGCGTCATGGTGCGTGCACTCTATGGCACGCCACTGGCAATCCCGATCGGGATGGCGATCGCGACGGCCGTGATCGCAGCCTGTGCTGCCATCACAGGTGACCGCACTTTCGCTGTTCTCAGCGCCATCATGGGTTGCGTCGGCGCATTCCGTTTCGGGGCGCAGGTTATTTACAGGCGCAAGCAGGGATCGCTTTCGACGGTCGCGTTCGAGCGTTTGGCCTACGCCGGTGCCTGGGCGACCGCGTTCACGATGAGCTGTTTCGGCGCCTATGCCGTCACGGTTCACTCCGACGACCGCATCGTGACTTTGGCGGTTGCGCAGACCATCGGCTACATCGCCGGAATTGCGGGCCGCAACAGCTCGCGCCCGTTCATCACCAATGTCCAGGTCACGTTCGCCGCGCTGCCCTTCGCCGGCGCGCTGGTCGCATCCCAGATTCCGGCTTTCGTCGTGATCGCGGCCGCGCTGTTGATGACCGTCGTGCTGACGATCTCGTCCTCGGACGTCATCCACCGCGTGTTCGTCTCGAATTTTCGCACGACGCGCGATCTTCGGACCATCGCCAAGACCGACAGCATCACCTCGCTTCTTAACCGGCGCGGGCTCAAGGAGGAGGTGGAGGAGCGGCTGTCGCGGGGGAGGCGCACCTACCTCCTGTCGGTGGATGTCGATGACTTCAAGACGGTCAACGACACGCTGGGCCATGATGTCGGCGATGCCCTGCTGTCCCTGGTCGCCGCTCGCATCTCGTCGGTTCTGGAGCCCAGCGACAAGGCCGCGCGCGTCGGCGGCGACGAGTTCATGATCGTGGCCGATCGCTCCGGCGAAGAGATTGCTGAGCTGGCCGCGCTGGTGGTTGGCCTGTTTGCGGACCCTGTTCGCGTCGGCAAGGCCACGCTTTCGGTTTCGGTCAGCATCGGCGTCGCGAATGCGACGGGCGAGTCGATCGAGCGTTCGCTCAAGCACTGCGACCTGGCTCTCTACAAGGCGAAGGCCGAAGGCAAGAACCGCTGGCTGTCCTATGTGCCGGAGATGAGCGAAGCCTATGATCGCCGGGCCCAATTGGAGCAGGACCTGGCCAGGGCCGTCGTGGAAGGCCAGTTCGAGATGCATTATCAGCCGATCTACAGCCCGCGCGGTCGAACGATCCTGATGTGCGAGGCGTTGATGCGCTGGATGCATCCGACGCGCGGCTCGATCAGCCCTGTGGAGTTCGTCCCGCTCGCCGAGCAGAATGGCCTGATCAAGAGCCTCGGCTCCTATGCGCTCGGGGAGGCGCTGAAAGCTGCGGTCAGCTGGCCGCAGCCCATCGGCGTCAGCGTCAACGTATCCGCGAAGCAGTTCCATCGGGATCACGATCTGGTCGGCATCGTCGAGGACGCGCTCCGGCGGACCGGGATTGCGCCTCACCGTGTCACCATCGAGGTCACCGAGACGACGCTCGTGGACGACAAGGAATTCGTGATCGCGACGCTGAACCGGATCCGCGCGCTGGGCGTGAAGGTCGCTCTGGACGATTTCGGAACGGGCTACTCGTCGCTGAGCTATTTTGCCGAGCTCCCGATCGACATGTTGAAGATCGACCGGGCCTTCGTCCGCAGCATCGCCACGAGCACCAAGGCGCGCTCGCTGATGAAGGCCATCACGGGGCTGGCGGGCGATTTGAACATCCCGATCGTCGTCGAGGGCGTCGAGACGCCGGAGCAGTTCGAGGCGGTGACGCGCTTCGCTCCCTACGGCGTTCAGGGGTTCCTGTTCGCGCGACCGATGCCGAAAGAGGATATCGATCCGATTATCGATCGGCGCGTCACGCTTCCCGCAATCGACCGGCCGTCCACATCCGTGTCCAAAAAGGGCCGTTCCTCCGCAGCCTAAACAGGATATGCTCTGCTTCTTAGCAACCGGAGCCGGAGCCCTATGGCTGGCGTAGGCGTCAAAGACCTCCTATCCGCCGATGATATCGACGAAACGGATCTGATCGACGTCCTGAGCAAGGCTGCGGCAATTGCCGACGGAAAGCTGCCCCCACGGACAAGAGCCAAGATGATCGGCCTGTTCTTCGAGCAGGAAAGCACGAGGACCAGGATCGGTTTCGACGTCGCGGCCTCCCGGCTCCGTCATCATATCGTCGATATATCGGCGTCGCCCGGTAGTCGGCTAGGCAAGGCTCAGGGCGAGGATCTGGAAGATCATATTCGCACGGTCTCGGAATACTGCGACCTCATCGTCGCCAGGACCGAGCACGTCGCGACAGTCGAAGAGATCGCGCGCCTGACGCATCTTCCCGTGGTCAACGGCGGAAACGGAATTGGTGAGCATCCGACTCAAGCCCTCGTCGATCTCTTCACGATCGAGCGCCGACTCGGAGATGTCAGGGAGCTGTCGGTGGCGCTGTCATGCGATCCGACCGCCCGTCATGCTCTCTCCTTCATGAAGCTGCTCGTGCTGCGCCCCCCGCGGCGCTTCACGCTCTGCCTCGCCCCCGAGACGAAATTATCCAACGTCGCTGCGGCTGCCATTGATGACTTGAGGCGTTGTGGCACAACCATCGATATGGTCGATGACGTAGAAGCCACGCTAGGCCATGACGTTCTCTCGATCCAGACTCAGAATGCATCCAGTATCATCAGCGGACGTATTGGCGAGATGGATGCGGACCAAAAGACAGAATCTGAAAAATTTACATTGACGGCCGAAAAGATACTCAGAAATCGGTCGAAAACAATGATTATTAATCCGCTGCCACGGCATTCCGAGACAGACAAGTCATGCGACAGCCTCCCGAACGCGGCGTACTTCGAGCAGGTCCGGCTGTCGATTCCGATTCGGATGGCGGTTCTCAGCCGCATGCTCGCGGGCCGGCGGTGGGCCGGGCGCTCTCTTTCGCGTTCACGGCCTGGATGGCCGGAAACATCGTCGCCTATTTCCTCCTCGCTGTCGCGATCCGTCAACTAAAGCTCGACCTCTCGTATCCGGCGATTCTCGCCATACGCTCGGCCGGCGGGTTAGCAATCGGTCTCGTCCTGGGTTGGCGCGACCGGAAGCTGTTTCACGAGATCAGGCGCTCGCGCCTTCCGCTGCACCTCGCGCGAAGCGCTCTGCATGCTGTCGGCGCGATCGCGGTGGTTTGGAGTGTCGCCAATCTGCCGCTGGGCCTCGTGGCAAGCATCGAATTCAGTGGCCCGTTGTTCGCTGCCGCGATCGGCTTTCTTGCATTCCGGCTGCGACCAGCCGGATTCGCGTGGATTGGGCTCGGCCTCATTTTTGCCGGAGCCGCAGCGATCGTGTTTCAATATAAAAACATCATGGGACTGGCGATTGTCATTCCGTTTGCTGGCGTATGCATTCTGACAAGCACCAACATCATGCTGGCAGTTCTAAGTCAGCGCCAATCGACGCATTCGATACTGTTCCTGATGAATGCAACGCAGCTGATAATCTTCTTGGCATTGAGCGTGGTGGGGGCTGAAGTTCTCCGACTTCCACCCCCTACCATGGCCACCACGACACTCTTCGCGCACGGAACCGCAACATTCATCTTTGCGATCGTTCTGATGGCTGTGTCCGGCTACATGACGCAAGCATCGCTGAGCCAGGCGACGCGCCATGGCACAGTCGTTCAAGTCTCGGCGCTCGATACACTGCGCATTCCAGCGCTTGCAATTGCTGGCGCGCTGCTTTTTGCCGAACCGCTTGAGCCATCCTTTGTTATTCCCAGCACAGTCATCATGTGCGGGGCAATTCTGGCCGCATATCTCGATCGAACCAAGCGTATTAAATAATGATCATACTTATATTCAGTACAGATCAGATATGAGCTGCATCGGTATGGTGATATGAGTGTAACGCCCTCTAGGAATTCCAGAGAGTGCTGTTGTTGCGCGGAAACACCCGGTTGTCCCGGGCTTGACCCGGGACCCATTCCGGAACCCCACCAACCAGCGCTCCGGAATGGATCCCTGATCTCTGCGGCTTTTATCCTTGGGCCGATCGAAGATCGGACCCGGCGGGCTGCGTCCGGGATGACCCGCGTTTCCATCCAAACGAAGCAGGCTCTAGCGATTGGCGGCGAGTCCGAGATCAGCGCCGGGCGTGTCGAAGGCGGCAGCAGCCGGCTTCGATGCGGGAGAGAGGTTTCCCGCAACTGCCGCGCAGGCGCATCACCCCACCTCGCTCCCGAAAGCGCGCGATGCGGCCTCTCGTCGTCGGCTCGCGCCCGCCATCAGCGCCGCAAGACATGGATGCTCGGGACAAGCCCGAGCATGACGGCGAGGCGAGGGCACCGCGACGCCTCTTTCCTTCTCCCGGATCGAAGTCGGCAACAGCCGACTTCGATCCGGGAGAGGGGTTCCCCGCGCGTGACCCTGCGAGGGTGGTGCCCCGAAAACCTCCTAGGCCTGGCTTGTGAAACCCGCCGCCGGTGCCGACCCTGACCCAGTCACTGGCACACTCCGGATGACCGCCCCGTTTGGGTGATGGGCGAGGGGGAGGATAGGGCGGGGCAGGAGGGGCGGGGATAAGTTTGCTGCCGGAACCCCACCCGTCATGGTCGCCCTTGTAGCGGCCATCTACGTCTTTGCGCGGGAGCGGCTGGCGGCTCTCTCGTCGTCTGCCTGCTTCTGCCATCAGCGCCGCAAGACGTGGATGCTCGGGACAAGCCCGAGCATGACGGTGAGGCGCGGAGCGCCGGACGAGGGGGCAAGGCAGTTAGCGAGCGGGTATAGTTTCGGCCAGATCTTCTTCGATATTACTATTACGAAGATTTGCTTCTAATAAATAGAGCCATTGGAACGCTAGCCAAGTGATGCTCGGAGCTAGACATCAAAAGCAGTCGATTGACGGTGTTGTCCTGAATGCCTTCGGGCGGCCAAAGGCACTTTACCCGTACGTCCGACAGGTGCGCTCCGGTCTTCTTGGCGGCGAGCGCCGTTGCTGTGTGGGTTCGTTTAAACTCAGCATTAAGCCCGGCTTCTACATTTGGCTTTGCTACCTTTCCCGAACGCTCGGAAAGGTAGCTGAAGGCTTTTCGCATGATCGTCGGGTAGCCTCGGAAAAGCCCATGCTCGGCTAGCGCGGTGATCTCCTGAGCGTCAGTTGGGAGAACGAATTCTGCCCCCTCGATACTAGTCCGTAGCGATGAAAGTTGGGTGCTCCCGTGAGAGTTGCGGCCTGCGGCCGCTAGCAATTCTCGCCAGCGGAATACGCTGTCGGTCGCGATGCATGAGCCGGTGGCCTGTGCGAGATACATCGTGATCTCGAAATTCGGTGCCATCTTGAATGGAATAAATTGTCCGCCCCGTTCTCCGCCTTCAAGCGATCCCTCTTGTAAAACAGCAAGTGGGTCTCGCTCGCGGAGCGCATCGAAGCCATTGAGGGTCGCCTCGACGGCGTCCTCGGCTAGATCTGGAGAGGTACGAAGAACATGATGCCGAAGGCCTTCACGTGATAATAGTAATAAGCTCCGCTCGCGCTCGCCTTTCATCACTTGTTCAAGACCAACCTCTTCTCGGCGGTCAATTTTATGCCCCCGTGACCTAAATCTAGCCATCTCAAGCATTTGTCCACGCAGGTGAAAATCGAAATTGCAGGGGTCTGGGAATAGGGTAACGAGTCCTTGCCTGACCAGGGGCATGATCGCCATGAATAAGACAACGGACTTCAGAAATTCCTGCCGGTAGATATTGGGGTGCTCGAGTGGGCTGTACCTTTCATTCATAGTTCGGGGATGGATAAAGGGGTGCTCGATCAGTAGCTCGTCAAAATAAAGTGAGAGGCCGAGTGCGCAGTTCGAAATGACAGATGGGTGTAGAATCCCAGTATAGATGGCGCGCGCTTCGCCGTCTGGCTTCGGCAGCAACGACAACAAGTTAGTCTCGCGCGGCCAGAGTGCATCAAAAAGACCATAGACTTTCTTGATCTTCTCGTCGGTGACCTCGCGGCGCACCGTGGTCCAATCCCGGCCTTCCGTGATTCCCAGAATTTTGGAGATGCCTGAAAACAGCATCAAATTCCGCTCGCGGATGCTACGCTCGGCCCATGTCGGGCGACGAGCTTTGGGCTTGTTTTCGCAGCAGGCACCAAATGTGCGACCCGATCCGCAACCGCAGATATCGCGGGAGCGAAGTGGCTTCGATGGCAGCTCCTTCTTTAAAAACTCGCGTTCCTTTTCGGTCCGACCAAAAGCGTCTTGGTAGTGCACTTTTCCACTATTGAAACGCGCATATATTTCGCCACCGAAATGCCAAAGATCGCCTTCGGGGGGAAGGAAAGTTGCTCGTAAATCTGCCCAGGGTTCGGTCGACGACGCTTCCGGGTAGAGCCATTCTTCTTTGCCCGCGGCAATGTACCTTTTGGCCCTTGCTTTGAGTACGCGATTTACCCGAACAACCTCATCGCTTGTCAGCTTACGCGTACGAATGAGGGCGTCGGTGCGAACCATCGAATTACGGTAGTTGCCCGCGAAGGTCCGTTTCTCAATCGGGTTTGTCGAATGGTCTTGTGCGTATTCGAGGTTCGTAAGGATGAGGCAGAAGTCCCGACTAAGCGGAAAGATGGTTTGAGAACCTTTCAGTGCGATCGAAGGTTCATTTGGGTAGGCATTGCTCTGCGTAGTGGGCGGGATAGCAAAATTATAAATGGTTACCGGGTGATCGCTCACGATGAATTTGATGTCGGCATCCAGAGCCGACACGATCTCTCGGACTCCTTCCGTCCAAATTGTGCAATGCATCATACGAATGCCTTGCATCTCAAGCATCAGATCATTTTGCGTTAGGCGCGGGTACTGTGCACGCAACCAATCTAACCCTTTAGGGGTGCGGATTTTCTGAGTATCGACGTACTCGAAGAACGCTGTGAAATAGCGATGCCATTCCCCGGCGTCCTCTCCCAAAAACGCCCGAACCGCAGCAGCTCCGCGCGTATCAATGTCGCCAAAAAGCTTGCGCTCAATCTCGTCGTTTACAGACGCGCCGAAGAAGGTTGAGTATAGATCACGCTGGCAGAACGCTCGTGATGTTGGCGAAACAAACTTCGATCTCTCGGTGACCACTCGGCCGTCCGATAGAACGTGTTGGGGTGGGCTAAGGTCAATGTACGAATAGGTATTCTTGCCCGGCTCAAAAAAGCCTTCTTGGTACCACTGAGGAACGTAGTGGTTGTTGCGCGTCTTCGACATATGCCTAAAGGTGCATGGCCGATCTGGCTTTGGTTTGATGGATGCTTAATCGAAACAGTCGACGCATTTGGCTTCTACTCTGCCGCCTCCCGCTGCACCGCCTTGCCGCCCTTCTTGATCGGCCGCCGATCCAGCACCTCCTTGAGGAACCTCGCGGTATGGCCCTTGCCGATCCGCACGATGTCCTCGGGCGTGCCCTGCGCCACCACCTGGCCGCCGCCGTCGCCGCCTTCGGGACCCATGTCGATCACCCAGTCGGCAGTCTTCACCACCTCGAGATTGTGCTCGATCACCACCACCGAATTGCCCTGGTCGACCAGCTCGTGCAGCACCTCCATGAGCTTGGCGACGTCGTGGAAATGCAGGCCGGTCGTCGGCTCGTCCAAGATGTAGAGCGTGCGGCCGGTGGCGCGCTTCGACAGCTCCTTGGAGAGCTTGACGCGCTGCGCCTCGCCGCCCGAGAGCGTCGTCGCCTGCTGGCCGACCTTGACGTAGTCGAGCCCGACGCGATGCAGCGTCTCCATCTTGTCGCGGATCGAGGGAACGGCCTTGAACAGGATCTTGGCCTCCTCGACCGACATGTCGAGCACATCGGCGATCGATTTTTCGCGATACTTCACTTCCAGCGTTTCACGGTCGTAGCGCTTGCCCTTGCAGACGTCGCAGGTGACGTAGACATCCGGCAGGAAGTGCATCTCGATCTTGATGACGCCGTCGCCCTGGCAGGCCTCGCAGCGGCCTCCTTTGACGTTGAAGCTGAACCTGCCTGCTTGATAGCCGCGCGCCTTCGCCTCGGGCAGGCCGGCGAACCATTCGCGGATCGGCGTGAAGGCGCCGGTATAGGTCGCCGGGTTCGAGCGCGGCGTGCGGCCGATCGGCGACTGGTCGATGTCGATGACCTTGTCGAGATGCTCGATGCCCTCGATGCGGTCATGCGGAGCCGGGTGCTCGATCGAGCCGTTCAGCTTGCGCGCCACCGCCTTGTAGAGCGTGTCGATGACCAGCGTCGACTTGCCGCCGCCGGAGACGCCGGTGATGCAGGTGAACATCCCGAGCGGGATCTCGACCGACACGTCCTTGAGGTTGTTGCCGCGCGCGCCGACGATCTTGAGGCTGCGGCCCTTGGTGGCCTTGCGACGCTTCGCCGGCACCGGCACCGACATCTCGCCGGTGAGGTATTTGCCGGTCAGCGAGTTGGGATCGGCCAGAATGTCCTGCGGCGTGCCCTTGGCGACGATCTCGCCGCCATGGATGCCGGCGCCGGGTCCGACATCGACGACGTAATCCGCCGTCAGGATCGCGTCCTCGTCATGCTCGACCACGATCACCGTGTTGCCGAGGTCTCTTAGCCGGCGCAGCGTTCCCAGCAAACGCTCATTGTCACGCTGGTGCAGGCCGATCGACGGCTCGTCCAGAACATAGAGCACGCCGGTGAGCCCCGAGCCGATCTGCGAGGCCAAGCGGATGCGCTGGCTCTCGCCGCCCGACAGCGTGCCGGAGGCGCGGGCCAGCGTGAGGTATTCGAGGCCGACATCGAGCAGGAAGGTCAGCCGGTCGCGGATTTCCTTGAGGATGCGCGGAGCGATCTCGTTCTGCTTCTTCGAGAGCCGGCCGGGCAGGGCGGTGACCCATTCCAGCGCGTCCTTGACCGAGAGCTTCGAGATCTCGCCGATATGGCGCATGTCGATCTTCACCGCCAGCGCCTCGGGCTTCAGGCGATAGCCGTTGCAGGCGGCGCAGGGCGTCTCGGACATGAAGCGGCCGATCTCCTCGCGCGCCCAGTCCGACTCCGTCTCCTTCCAGCGCCGCTCCATATTGGTGATGACGCCCTCGAAGGGCTTCTTCACCTCATAGGCGCGCAGGCCGTCGTTGTAGGCCATGCGCACGGCCTCGGTGCCGGTGCCGAACAGGATCGCCTTCTGCGCGCTCTCGGGCAGCTCCGACCAGGGCTTCGTCATCGAGAAGCCGAAATGCTTGGCGAGCGCTTCCAGCGTCTGGCCGTAATAGGGCGAGGTCGACTTGGCCCAGGGGGCGATGGCGCCCTTCTTCAGGGTGAGCGAGTGATCCGGCACGATCATGTCCGGATCGATCCGCATCTCGTGGCCGAGGCCGTCGCAGGTCGGGCAGGCGCCGAACGGGTTGTTGAACGAGAACAGCCGGGGCTCGATCTCAGGGATCGTGAAGCCGGAGACGGGGCAGGCGAATTTGGAGGAGAAGGTGACGCGCTTCGCCTCGCCGTTCTCCTCCTTCTCATCGGCATATTCGAAGACGGCGATACCGTCGGTCAGCTCCAGCGCCTGCTCCAGCGAATCCGCCAGCCGCGCGCCGAGATCGGGCCGGATGACGATGCGGTCCACCACCACGTCGATGTCGTGCTTGAACTTCTTGTCCAGCGCCGGCGCGTCCGCGATCTCGTAGAACTCGCCATTGACCTTGACGCGCTGGAAGCCGCGCTTCAGCCAGTCGGCCATCTCCTTGCGGAACTCGCCCTTGCGGCCGCGCACGACCGGCGCGAGCAGATAGCCGCGCGTCTTCTCCGGCAGCTCGGTGAGACGGTCGACCATCTGCTGCACGGTCTGGCTCTCGATCGGCAGGCCGGTCGCGGGCGAATAGGGGATGCCGGCGCGCGCCCAGAGCAGGCGCATATAGTCGTGGATCTCGGTGACGGTGCCAACCGTCGAGCGCGGGTTCTTCGAGGTCGTCTTCTGCTCGATCGAGATGGCCGGCGACAGCCCATCGATCTGGTCGACATCCGGCTTCTGCATCATCTCGAGGAACTGGCGGGCATAGGCCGAGAGGCTCTCGACATAGCGGCGCTGGCCTTCCGCATAGATCGTGTCGAAGGCGAGCGAGGACTTGCCCGAGCCGGAAAGCCCCGTGAACACGACGAGCTTGTCGCGCGGAATGGCGAGATCGACGTTCTTCAGGTTGTGCTCGCGCGCGCCGCGCACCGAGATGACGCGGCTGTTCGGATCGGCCGCGCGATTGCGGTCGAACATGTCTTCAAGCGCAGCAGCTTGCTGAGCAGCCGTTTGGGCAGCAGCGTTATCGGTCTTGCGGGCCATCGGGGCGTCCGTTGCGGTGAGGCCTTACAGATAGGGCAGAAGCCCGTTCATGCCAGCCCGGCCTCCGGGCAGCGGCAATGTCTAGCACGCGGGGCCGGTCGGGCGGGAGGCCACTGTAAGCGTTGCTGACAGGGGATGGCAGGAGCGTGGAGCTCGCCCCGCGCGGCCTCCGGGGACGGTTGCGCTCAGTGCCACGCGGGCAGGGCGCGGCGTGTTTCAACAGGCTCCAATGACCATTTTTGACACTCACATTGCTCAGTAGTGGGCAATGTGAGAAATCCATATTTCTGAATCGGGGGCTCGTCTCGGAACGCTCCCCCGGATGCGTCGCCAAAGATGAGCGTCCTTGCGACGGGGATGACGGGATCAGCCGACCAGATGCCTGCCAGCTTGCCTATGCCTGTGTCGCTTGCGCCGAAACCGCGCCGCACCCTGTCCCGCCCCGGCGCGCTCGCCGCAGTGTCTTCCTTGGCCCTGATGCTGGCAGCGGGCCCGGCCCTAGCCGACGGCGGCCGGGGCGGTTCCTCCGGCCCCTGGGGCGGCGCCGGTGGCACTGACGTCGCCATTGGCGCCGGCGGCAATGGCGGAGATCGCGTCGATGCAAACTGGGGCGGTGGCGGAGGCGGCGGGGCCGGGTCCACGGCCGGTGGCGCGGGCGGCGCAGGTGGCGCGGGCGGCGGCGCGGGCGGCGCAGGCGGTGTGCACGGCTACGTTGGTGCGACCCTCCCCGGCACGCTGACGACAGGCGGTAGTGGCGTCGCGGGAAGCGCCGCTGGCGGGTCAGCGGATGGTGGTGGTGGTGGCGCAGGCGGCTGGGGCGCGGTCGTGACTGGCACCGGAGCACTGGGCACGCTCAACGCCGATATCACCGGGGGGACTGGAGGTGCAGGCGGCGCCTCAGCGACCTTCAATGGCGGCCAGGGTGGCTCCGGCGGCACCGGGCTGCATTTCACCGCCGGCCAGGCCAAATCGCTGCAGATCGACTCGATCGTGCAGGGCGGCGCGGGGGGCGCGGGTGGAGCGCTCGGTCCGAGCGGTTACTCCAGTGTTGCCGGATCGGGCGGCGCCGGCGTCGTTGGCAGCGACCTCTCCATCGTCTTGAACGGCACGATCGCCGGCGGCCTTTCCGGCGACGGCGTGACACGCGCCAACGCCATCACCTTCACCGGCGGAAGCAATAAGCTCATGCTCAACAGCGGTGGCCTGACCGGCGATATCGCTGTCACGGGCTTGCTGGAGATCGACCCGTCATCGGCCGCCCACCTGACCAGCGCCATCACCGGCTCCGGCAGCGTCATCAAGACCGGCGTCGGCGACATACTCACCTTCTTAGCCGTCAACAGCTATACCGGCGGCACGACGGTTGAGGACGGCGCTTTGACGCAGGGTGTGGCGGGCGCCTTTGTGAACAACACGGCCTACACGGTGAACGGCGGCTCGCTCCGTCTCCGCGGCTACGCGCTGACAGCCTCATCGCTCTCCGGCAGCGGCGGCAACGTCGCCCTGGGCGGTGCCACGCTGACCGTCGATCAGTCGACCGACACCAGCTATGCGGGCGAGATCTGGCAAACCGGCAGCCTGATCAAGGCCGGCACCGGCACGCTGACGCTGTCGGGCGCGAACGAATATAGCGACGGCACGACGGTCGAGGCCGGCATTTTGAGACAAGGCGCCGCGGGCGCTTTCGCCGCCTCCACGGCCTACACCGTGAACGGCGGAACGCTCGATCTCAATGGCTATTCGCTGACCATGTCCTCGCTCTCCGGCAGTGGCGGCACCGTCGCGTTGGGCAGCGCCGCACTCACCGTCGCTCAGTCGGCCGATACCAGCTACGCAGGCGTCATCAGCGGCACCGGTCGCCTCGTGAAAGCCGGTGCCGGCACGCTGACGCTTTCGGGCCCGAACACCTACGGCGGCGGCACGACGGTCGAGGCCGGCATTTTGAGACAAGGCGCCGCAGGCGCTTTCGCCGGCTCCACGGCCTACACGGTGAATGGCGGCGCGCTCGATCTCAACAGCTACGCGCTGACCATGTCCTCGCTCTCCGGCACCGGCGGCACCGTCGCGCTGGGCAGCGCCGCACTGACCCTCGATCAGTCGGCCGATACCAGCTACGCAGGCGTTATCAGCGGCACCGGCGGCGTCGTGAAAGCCGGCGCCGGCGCATTCGATCTGTCGGGCACGAACACATATAGCGGTGGCACGACGGTCGGGGCCGGCACGTTGAGGCTGGGCGCCGCGAGCGCCTTCCCCGTTTCCACGAACCTCACCGTGAACGGCGGCACGTTCGATCTCAACGGCTATGATATTACTGCGTCATCGCTCTCCGGCAGCGGCGGCTCCGTCGCACTGGGCAGCGTCGCGCTGACCATCGACCAGTCGAGCATCACCAGCTATGCGGGCGCCATCTCAGGCGTCGGCGGCAGCCTGATCAAGACCGGCACAGGCACGCTGACGCTGTCGGGCGCCAACACTTACACGGGCGGGACCACGGTTTCCGGCGGCCGGTTGGCGGTCAACGGCTCGATCGGATCCGTAACGGTGGCGGCTGGCGGCGAGCTCGGCGGCATCGGCACGGTCGGAGCGACCACGATCAGTGGCGGCACGCTGGCGCCCGGCAACTCGATCGGCATCCTCAACGTCGCCGGCAACCTGTCCTTCACCTCGGCCTCGACCTACGCCGTCGAGGTTTCGCCGGCGAGCGCCGACCGGGTCAACGTTACCGGCACGGCGACACTCGGCGGCGCCAAGGTTGCCGCCAGCTTCGCACCCGGCACCTATGTCTCGAAGCAGTATACGATGGTCAACGCGACTGGCGGCGTCATCGGCACCTTCGGCAGCAAGGTCGACACCAACCTGCCGGCGGGCTTCTCGTCGAGCCTGAGCTATGACGCGAAGAATGCCTATCTCGACCTGACGCTGAACTATACGTCCTCAATTCCCAACAGCGGCCTCAACCCCAATCAGAGCGGCGTCGCCAACGCGCTGATCAACCATTTCAACAGCAACGGCGGCATCCCGATGGCCTTCGGCAGCCTGACGCCGGCCAGCCTCTCGCAGGCCTCGGGCGAGCCGGCGACCGGCGCGCAGACCGCCAGCAACGACGCCATGACCCAGTTCATGGGTACGATGGTCGATCCCTCGCCGGAAGGCCGCGGCATTTCGCTCGGCGCGGCGCCGACCGGCTTGGCCTCCTACTCCTCGGCCTCGGGCAAGGCGACTGATTTGCCGACGCGCAAGGTCGCGCTGACCGCCGATCCCGATCTCTGGCGCTGGAGCGTCTGGGGTAGTGGCTTCGGCGGCGCCCAGTTCACCGGCGCCGATGCAAGCGCCGGCACGGCCGCCAACACCAATCGCGTCTATGGCGGCGCGGCGGGCGCCGATTACAAGCTGACGCCCTCGACCATCGCCGGCTTCGCGCTGGCCGGCGGCGCCACCAGCTTCAACACCTATGGGCTCGGCTCGGGCAAATCGGACATGTTCCAGGCCGGTCTCTTCCTGCGCCAGCATTTCGGGCAGAGCTACCTCTCGGCCGCGTTGGCCTATGGCTGGCAGGACGTCACCACCGACCGAAGCGTCGCGGGCGAGCGTCTCGAGGCCAAGTTCGACGTCAACAGCTGGTCGGGCCGCCTCGAGGCCGGGCATCGCTTCGCCCTCGGCCCGGCGGCGCTGACGCCTTACGCCGCGGCGCAGCTCACCATGATCTCGCTGCCGAACTATGCCGAGACGGCGCAGGCCGGCACCAGCCTGTTCGCGCTCTCCTATGCCTCGCGCGACGTGACCTCGACACGCAGCGAGCTCGGCCTGCGGGCCGACACCAACCTCAGCCTCGCCGGCCTGCCGCTGGCGCTGCGCGGCTCCGTCGCCTGGGTGCACAACTTCGACACCGCCGCCACTGCCATCGCGAGCTTCCAGTCGCTGCCGGGCGCGACCTTCCTGGTCAATGGTGCTGCGCTCGACCGCAACGCGCTGCGCACCACCGCGACCGCAGAGCTCGATCTCAGGAACGGCCTCTCCATCGCTGCCACCTTTGACGGTGAGTTCGGCGAGAACAGCCGCAGCCTCGGCGGCAAGGGCGCCATCCGCTACAGGTGGTGAGCGGGGCAGGCGGGCGCGCGGCCTGCGGGGCGATCGGTAGCCGCCGCAGGCGATACTGACGGGCAGCGGCATTCGGTTTCGATGGCGGCGGCCAGTGGGCGCCGCCAGTCCGCACGTCTTCAGCGCTTCTATCGCTTGAGGCGTCGTGCCCAGACCTGAGCGATCGTTCCGAGCGCGACACCGACCGTGACGCCGAGTGTTTTCACCAAGCCGTCATCGAAGCGACCGTGGCGCGTGGGCGTGAGGTTCTGCAGCAGTTCCAGACCCGCCACAAACGCGACCAGTACAGCCAGCAAGGTCAGAGGCCGGATCCGGCCTGCGAGAGCAAAAAGTGCCCCAAGCAGCGCAAAGGCCAGCTCTCGCTCCAGATTAACGGAAAAGCCCGACTGCGGCCTGCTCTCAATCGGTGACAGCGATGCCCAGACAATGACGGCAAGAACGGCCCAGCCGGCGGCAAGCGCAATCTTCCGCCCATGATTGCAGACGAAGGCCTTCAGCATGCCGCTCGTCTAGCACACCCGCTCGCCTTGCGCAGGTTTTCCGTTTTTTTATTAAAGCGCATCAATAAATTAATTCGAGCGAGATTGTATTGGAATAAGCTGGGCTGGGTTGAAATCTGGACCGGAGTTCAGCCCGTGCGGCGGCGACGTCGAACCAGCCAGTAGACGCCAAAGCCAACGGCGAGGATCGGCAAGCCTGCCCCAGCAATCGGGCCGGGCGCTCCCCGCACGACACCTTGTTGTGTAGGCGCGTTTTGGTCGGATGACTCGTTCAAAGTGGCCGTCTCGATACAGCCGCCGATCATCATCGAGATAGCCAGAATTGCGGCAGGAAAGACGGCAGAGGTGATCCTCATTATGCGTACTCCACGTCGTTGGGCCCCTGCCGTCAAAAATACCAAATTTAATGTAGCATTGTTGTCGATTTAATTACATAATAAATATCGATATGTCGAGAAATTAAATGCCGCTTGGTTCGGCGTCGGCTCGGCTCCAAGCCGCCAGCCCTATCTCGACTGGGACTGGATCAGCCCGCGCGTGACGACCGGCAGAGTGCCGCATGCTGGCGCCCAGCGCAGCTTCTCTACTGCCAAAATCGCAACGCTGAGGGAGGCGGGAGCCGTGCGCTGCGTTCAGCGATGGCGGCGTCGACCTGCCGTCGCAGCCCGATATCGACCCGGCTGCGATGCGGCGCTGCTCGAGGTTGGCGATGGATCGGTAAGCGGCCCGAGAGCCGAGCCTTACCCCCGCAGCCCCGGCGCTTCCTGCCCGGTGCGGGCGACGTATTCGGTATAGCCGCCGCCATAGGCGTGGACACCCTCCGGGGTCAGCTCCAGCACCCGGTTCGACAGCGCCGCGAGGAAATGCCGGTCGTGGCTGACGAACAGCATCGTGCCCTCGAAGGCCGCGAGCGCCTCGATCAGCATTTCCTTGGTGGCGATGTCGAGATGGTTGGTGGGCTCGTCCAGCACGAGGAAATTCGGCGGGTCGTAGAGCATCAGCGCCATGACAAGCCGGGCCTTCTCGCCGCCGGAGAGCACGCGGCAGCGCTTCTCGACATCGTCGCCCGAGAAGCCGAAGCAGCCGGCGAGCGCGCGGAGCGAGCCCTGATTGGCCTGCGGGAAGGAGTCTTCGAGCGTCTCGAAGACGGTCCTGTCGCCCTCGAGCAGCTCCATCGAATGCTGGGCGAAATAGCCGAGCTTGACGCCGGCGCCGAGCGTGACGATGCCGGAATCGGGTTCGGAGGTGCCGGTGACGAGCTTGAGCAGCGTCGACTTGCCGGCGCCGTTGACGCCCATCACGCACCAGCGCTCGCGCCGGCGGATCTGGAAGTCGAAGCCCTCATAGATGATCTTCTCGCCATAGCGCTTGTCGACGCCCTTCAGCCCCGCGACGTCGTCGCCCGAGCGTGGGGCCGGCTGGAATTCGAACTTCACGGTCTGGCGCCGCCGCGGCGGCTCGACGCGCTCGATCTTGTCGAGCTTCTTCACCCGGCTCTGCACCTGCGCGGCGTGGGAGGCGCGGGCCTTGAAGCGCTCGATGAAGGCGATCTCCTTGGCCAGCATCGCCTGCTGGCGCTCGAACTGCGCCTGCTGCTGCTTTTCGGAAAGCGCCCGCTGCTGCTGGTAGAATTCGTAGTCGCCGGAATAGGTGGTGAGCGAGCCGCCGTCGATCTCGACGATCTTGCCGACGATCCGGTTCATGAAGGACCGGTCGTGCGAGGTCATCAAGAGCGCGCCCTCGTAGCCCTTGAGGAACTCCTCCAGCCAGATCAGGCTCTCGATGTCGAGATGGTTCGACGGCTCGTCGAGCAGCATCGCATCCGGCGCCATCAGCAGGATGCGGGCGAGCGCCACGCGCATCTTCCAGCCGCCGGACAGCGCCCCGACATCGCCCTCGACCATCGCCGGGCTGAAGCCGAGGCCCGCCAGCACCTCGCGGGCACGTCCGTCGAGCGCATAGCCGTCGAGCTCCTCGAAACGACCCTGCACCTCTCCATAGCGCAGGACGATCTCCTCCATCTCGTCAGCGCGATCGGGATCGGCCATGGCGGCTTCCAGTGCCGCGAGCTCGGCTGCGACGCTTGAGACCGGTCCGGCACCGTCCATCACCGCCGCGACGACGCTGATCCCGGACATCTCGCCGACATCCTGGCTGAAATAGCCGATGGTGATGCCGCGATCGATCGAGACCTGCCCTTCATCGGCCGCCTCCTCGCCGGTGATCAAGCGGAATAGCGTCGTCTTGCCGGCGCCGTTGGGGCCGACGAGGCCGATCTTCTCGCCCTTCTGCAAGGCTGCGGACGCCTCGATGAAGACGATCTGCTTGCCGTTCTGCTTGCTGATGTTTTCGAGCCGGATCATGGAGCCGTTGATGTCGTAAGGGGGATGACGTGCCCGATAGCCAGGTTCGGGCACCGTGTCGGGGACAGCCCCGTCATGCTCGGGCTTGACCCGAGCATCTCTCGCCGGAGATTCTCGGGTCTGCGCTTCGCTTCGCCCGAGAATGACGGAATAGGCTCAGGCCGCTTCGGCCAAACTCGCCACGGCCGCGGCGACGCCGCCGGAGCCATGAGGGATCTCCTTGGCCTGCAGCGCCATCTCGACGGCGCCGAGCGTGCCGAGCAGCGCGGCGGCGTTGAAATGGCCCATATGGGCGATGCGGAAGGCCTTGCCGGTATAGTCGCCGATACCAAGGCCAAGCGAGACGCCGCAGGTGTCGCGCGTGAAATCGGTGATCGTCGTGACGTCATGGGCCGGCGTCAGGATCGTCGTCACAGACGGAGCGCGCTCGGCTGCCTCTGTGACGCCGAAAGCCAGCGCCTGGCCGCTCGACCAGGTCTCGACCGCGGCATGCGTCGCCTTCGCGAGCAGAGCGTGGCGGCGCCAGACGGCTTCCAGCCCTTCCTCGAAGATCATGTCGAGCGCGGCGCGCAGGCCGAAGAGCAGGTGCTCGGGGGCGGTGCCGCAATGCTTCATATAGGCCAGCGTGTTCATGCGGCCGGTCCAGTCCCAGTAGCCGCTGCGCATATCGGCGCGGGCGTGCGCCGCCAGAGCCTTCTCATTGGCCGCGACGAAGGCGAGACCGGGCGAGGACATCATGCCCTTCTGCGAGGCCGAGACCGCGACGTCGATACGCCACGCATCCATCTCGAATTCCATGCAGCCCAGCGAGGCGACGCCGTCGACCATGAACAGGGCAGGGTGGCCGGCCGCATCGATCGCCCGGCGGATCGCCGGAATATCGTTGACGACGCCGGCGGCGGTGTCGATCTGCACCGTCATCACCGCCTTGATCCGATGGTCCTTGTCGGCACGCAGCCGCGCCTCGACGGCCGCGGGATCGACCGCCCGGCGCCAGCTCCCGGCCAGCATCTCGACATCGGCGCCCATGAAACGCGCCATCTCGCCCCAGCCGGTGGCGAAGCGTCCGCTCTCCAGCACCAGCACCTTGTCGCCGCGCGACAGCACGTTGGTGAAGGCAGCTTCCCAGCCGCCATGGCCGTTGGCGGCGTAGACGAAGGTCTCGCCGCTGGTCCGGAAGACGCGCTTGAGATCGGCGAGGACCGTCTCGGTCAGCCCGACGATGCTGTCCGAGCTCAGCTCCTCGGCCGGGCGCATCATCGCCTGCAGCACGCGGTCGGGGATATTGGTCGGGCCGGGCATAGCGAGCAGCGGCCGGCCATTGGCCAGGGTCATCGGGATCCTCGGGGTGGGAAAGGTCGCCAGATGCTGCCAATCCGACATCTCGCGGTTTCGCGCAAGCCGCCGTGCGACATTGCGCGCACGAGCGGCGCGCATGATGGTTTCCTGATGCTTTCCCGGCGCTGCGTCCGGGAGCGCGGAGGCCTCCGGACGCCGCGCAACACAGCTCTGATTCTGATAGGCCTTGCGCGCCGGGCCGGAAAAGGCCCAAAAGGCCGGATCGGAATCGCGGCGACCCGTCGCCGACCCTGTCCACGGAGCGACCATGACCGATCTTGCTCTTCGCCGCCCCTTCAGCCCGCTGCGGCTTGAAGACCGCTCGCTCGCCTGGCAGGCCGGCGCCGTCATCATCGGCAGCCTGCTGCTGGCGATCTCCTCGCAGATCAAGGTGCCGATGTATCCGGTGCCGATGACGATGCAGACCTTCGCCGTGACCTTGATCGGCGCGCTCTATGGCTGGCGGCTGGGTGCCGTCACCGTGATCGCCTGGCTGGTCGAGGGTGCGCTCGGCCTGCCGGTCTTCGCCGGCGTTGTTGGTGGTGCGGCCTATTTCGCCGGCCCGACGGGCGGCTACCTCATCGCCTTCCCCTTCGCCGCGGCCCTGACCGGTTGGCTCGCCCAGCGCGGCTGGAACGGCGGCCGCGTCGGCCTCGCCTTCGCCGCGATGCTCGCCGGCAATGCGCTCTGCCTCGTGATCGGCGTGGCATGGCTCGCCGTCTTGATCGGCCTGCCCAAGGCGATCGCGGTCGGTGCCGTCCCGTTCATCCTGGGCGCCGTGCTGAAGTCGGCGCTGGCTGCGGCCACGCTCAAGGCCTTCGCGCCGCGCGGCTGAGCCATCAGGCGATTTCACATTGCGACCCGGCAGGCCTCGGCCTGCCGGGTTTTTTCGTTCTGGCGTCAAGTTTCGCCACACAAGTCTCGGCCGGCGGAGAGATTGACCCTGAGGCCAGCGCGATAGGAGACTACGCCGTGCAGGCGGGCCGGATCTGCGCCCGGGACCTCGCCGGCTTTGCGACGAACGGGAGCCCATGAGCCGCCTGGACAGTTTCATTCGCCGCCTCGAAGCCCAGCGCGCGGTTCTGAACTGGGCTGCGGCCGCGATCCAGGGCCGGGATGGCCTGGTGCTCGAACTCGGTCTCGGCAACGGCCGTACCTATGATCATCTGCGCGAGCTGCTGCCGGACCGCGAGATTCACGTCTTCGAGCGCAATCCGCAGCCGAATCCGCGTTCGATGCCGCCCGAGCGCTTCCTTGTCGTCGGCGACATGGCGGAGACGCTGCCGGCTTTCGAGCAGCGCCATGGAGCGGCGGCGGTTCTCATCCATGTCGACGTTACGACCGGCGCGCCGGAGCGCGACGCTGTCGAGTTCGCATGGCTGCCGGCCCATGCGGTGTCGCTGGCGATGGCCGGGGCCATCGTCCTGAGCGGATGGGCTTTGAAACACCGCAAGCTTGAAGCCGTGCCCTTGCCGGAGGCGGTCCCGGAAGGGCGGTACTTCGCCTATAGGCGTGTTCCCTGATTTTCGCCGCACCCCGGGCGGATTTCCTTAAAAATCTGGCGTTGTCGGAAAGCGGCAATTCACCGTGCTGCGTTTGATGCAACGTCCCGATGCCGGACCGCCAAGGGGCCTTAACATTCCTTTCGCAAGGCCGCTCTAGTCCGTGTTGGGCGCCAGTCGATTCGATGAAGCGCTGCCTACGGAGACATTCGATGCAGACCGGTCCGATTGCTTCTGCTGTGGCTCGATACCGCGGCAGCGTCAGCCTGGTGGCTCTTTTGCTCGGATGCGTGGCTTCCTCGCCGGTGCTCGCTGCCTCCTATTTCGTGAGCAACGAGACCGAGTTGCGCAATGCCATCACGGCGGCGAATGCCAGCCCCGATGCCAGCTCGACCATCACGCTCAACAACAGCTTCGCGGTCTCCGGCACCAGCATCCCGGCCTTAACCAAGCCGATTACGTTCGATACGCAGGGCTTCACGCTGTCCGGCATCGACGGAAGCGGCTCCATCGCCCTCAATTTCTCGGTTGCGTCGCCTGGAGGCGCTCCGATCACGTTCTTGGGTACGATGAAGGGCGCTGACAGCGCGACGGCCGGACAGGTCGGGCTCGGGAATAGCCGGGTCGGCCTCGTCAACCATGGTTCGATCATCGGTGGCAACGGCGGCACCCTTGGGGGCGGCGCGGGCATCCGTTTCAACAACCCGAATGCGCAGATCATCAACTATGGCACCATTCAGGGCGGTAATAGTACCGCCAATTCGGGCGGTGCGGGCGTCGATATCGCCGGAACGTCGGTCCCGGCCACGTTGATCAACAGCGGCACGATTCGTGGCGGAAACGGCCCCGCGAACGGCAGCGGCATTAACGGCGTTGGCGTGGCCGTGCGTATTGGCGTTAGCCAGATCATCAATAGCGGCACGATCGAAGGTGGCGTTGGTGCCATGGCCATGAACACCGTTGGTGCTACGACGAACATCGTTCTCGTCAACAGCGGTATCATTCGCGCCGGTGCCGGCCAGGACACGGCGATTCAGGTAGCGGCCGGCGGGCTTGGCGTCATCAGTTTGGAGCTTCAGGATGGCTCGCAGATCTTCGGCAAGGTGGTCGCAAACGCCACCCGCTTCACCGATAGCCTGACGCTTTCCGGCTCGGCCGCTAACAGCCTCGACATCTCGCAATACCAGAACTTCGATACGCTCGACAAAACCGGCGCGGGCACCTGGACGGTGACCGGCGCTGGCGACCTGACCGGCCCAACCAACATCCTCGGCGGCAGGCTCGTGGTGAACGGCTCGCTCGCCGGTTCGGCGGTAACGGTCCAGCCCGGCGCCACGCTCGAAGGTTCCGGTACGGTCGGTGCGACAACCATCGCGGCGGGCGGCGCTATCGCGCCGGGCAATTCGATCGGTACGCTCACGATCAACGGTGCCTACTCGCAAGCCGCCGGCGCGACCTATCAGGTCGAGGTTGACCCGGCGACCGCGACCTCCGATCTGATCAAGGTGAACGGCACGGCGACCTTGGCGCCGGGCGCAGGCCTCTCGGTGGTGAACTACACCGGGACGGGCTATTCCGCCGGCCAGCGCTACACCATCCTGACGTCGACCGGGCTGACGGGCGATTACGGCACCACCGATATCACCATCGGCCCGATTCTGAGCCTGCGCAAAAGCACTGATGCCACCAACGTCTATCTGACCGTCATCCAGACTGGAACGGCCGGCGGCATCGGCGGCACCGGCAACGAGGTCCAGGTCGGCCATGCCGTCGATAGTCTGCCGACGGGCAATGCCGTGCAGAGCGGCGTCTACAGCCAGCCGAGCATCGATGCGGCCCGCCGTGCCCTGAACCAGCTCTCCGGCGAGATCCACGCTTCTGCCAAGACGGCTCTGATTGAGGAGAGCTGGCTGCTGCGCGCGGCGATGAACGACCGGCTGCGCTCAGCCTTCGGCAGCGTTGGCTCGGCCACTTTGAACTATGGCTACACCGCCGATCTCGCCCCGAGCGCCAAGGGGCCGATGCCCCTGCCGCAGACGGAGCGCTTCGCGGTCTGGGGTCAGGGTTATGGTTCCTGGGGCCGCAGCGCCGGCGACGGCAACGCTGCCACGCTCAAGCGATCGACCGGCGGCTTCCTCCTCGGCGCTGATGCGGCGGTCTTCGACAATCTGCGCTTCGGCATCGTCGCCGGGTACAGCCGCAGCGATTTCGACATCGCCAACCGTCTCTCCTCGGGTGAGAGCGACAACTACCATCTCGGCCTCTATGGCGGAGGCCAGTGGGGCGCGCTCGCCCTGCGGGCGGGCGCCAGCTATAGCTGGCACGATGTCGAGACGCGCCGCGCCGTGACCTCGGCCTTCATCGGCAGCACGCCGCGCGCCAACTACGACGCCGGCACGGCGCAGCTCTTCGGCGAACTCGGCTACCGCATCGACCTTGGCCGCGTCGCCTTCGAGCCCTTCGCCGGGCTGGCCTATGTCCATCTGAAAACGGACGACTTCAACGAGACCGGCGCCGTGACCGCGCTTCAGGGCTGGGGCGACAGCGCCGGCATCGGCTATTCGACGCTCGGGCTGCGAGCCTCGACCGATCTCGACCTGCAGGGCATGGCCGTGAAGCTGCGCGGAGGGCTGGCCTGGCGCCATGCCTTCGGCGACACCGATCCAAAAACGACGCTCGCCTTCACCGGCTCCAACGCCTTCACCATCGGCGGGCTGCCGATCGCGCGCGACGCCGCCCTTGTGGAAGCCGGGCTAGACGTTGCCATCGGCCGCGGCGCGACGCTCGGTGTGAGCTACACCGGCCAGCTTGCTGAAGATGCGCAGGACCACGCCTTCAAGGGCGTGCTAGCCGTCAGGTTCTGACGGTCTGTTCGCAATTGCCCCGGCAGAGCCGGGCAGGTGGCAATTGCCGTCACGGAGCGCCGGAAGCTGGGCGGCGGATTCCGGCGCCAGGCGAGGACGTTAGCCCGCTCACTTCGGCCAAAGGCGCAGCGGGATTTGACCTGCCTTGCCGCAATCGGCGAATGCGACACTGTCCTCGGATAGAATGCCGGAGGCGGTGCAGCTCTCGTCGGCGATCTTGAATGTCGCAGCGTATCGCCGCCCGGCCCGCCGAAGGCTGATGGCGCCGGACTTTTCGGACACGTCGCCCGGTCCGCACATCGCGAGATGCTTCAAGCGAAGCTCGCCGGCGAGGCCACCAGCTGGCGAGGCCGAATTGCTATTGGGAAGCGTCGCCGTCAACGCCCATTCGCCCGCATAGCCATAGCGCCCAGTCAGCTCCAGAGCTTGTGCAGCCGATGAAGCGCCGAGCAGCATACTGGCAACCAGGAGCCCGCGCATTCGGCCTCTCCGTCGTTCGCTCGTATCCGCTATGAAACATGCCTTTTCGACGCTCATCGAGCAATGTCGAGCAACGCTGAAGGCTGACCGCCTCTCTCCATCGCGCGCACGGTCCTGACGGGCGCTGACAGGATGGTGTGTCGCTTCGCGGCAGCACTTGAGAGAAGGTGCCGCGCAAGACGGTCGGGCGGGCGGATCAATTCCGCCTGTCCCGCGTTACAGCGCGAACCGCCTGCGCGATCGGCTCAGGCGGCTTCTGTCATGGTCAAGCGGGGGAGCGATGACGATGAAGTCCGTTCTTGGAATGGCGACGCTCGCCCTCGGCCTCGGTCTGGCCGGCCCCGTCCTCGCCTGCGAATTGGATCGCCCGCTGAAGATCGCCGGGCTGGACTATGATTCCGCCGCCTTCCACACCGCCGTCGCCGGGGCCATCGCGGAGAAGGGCTTCGGCTGCAAGGTCGAGCGCGTGCCCGGCGCGATCGCGCCGCTGGTCAACGGCATGGGCCGCGGCGATGTCGATCTCGTCATGGAAATCTGGATGGCCAACCCGGTCGAGGCCTGGGTGAAGGAGGCCGCCGCCGGCAAGGTCGAGCCGCTGGGCACCACCTTTCCCGATGCGAACGAAGGCTGGTTCGTGCCGCGCTATGTAATCTCCGGTCCCGACGCCAAGGCGCCTGACCTGAAATCCGTGCAGGACCTCAAGCGCTACAAGGCTCTGTTCGCTGATCCCGAAGAGCCGGGGAAGGGGCGTTTCTACAACTGCGTCGCCGGCTGGGTTTGCGAGGGCATCAACACCAAGAAGCTCGCCGTTTACGGGCTGAGCGAGGACTTCACCAATACACGCGGCGGCTCCGGCGAGGCGCTCGTCGCCGCCATCGAATCGGCGCTGAAGCGTAAGCGCCCGGTGCTGTTCTATTATTGGGGGCCGAGCTGGCTGCTGGGCGCCTATGATCTGGTCAAGCTGGAGGAGCCGCCCTTCGACCAGAAGATCTGGGATGAGCTGAAGACGAGCGATGCGCCCAAGCAGGCGACCGCCTATCCGACCAGCCGCGTCGTGATCGGCGCCAATGTTGATCTCGCCAAGAAGGCGCCGCAGCTCGCTGCCTTCCTCAAGAACTACACCACCACAAGCGAGCTGACCTCGAAGATGCTCGCCGAGGCCCGTGAAAAGGGCGTGACGCCGGAACAGCAGGCGCTCGTCTTCCTCAAGACGCAGCCGAGTGTGTGGAAGGCCTGGCTGCCGGCCGAGATCGCGGCCAAGGTCCAGTCCGGCCTGTGATCCCGGACTGGTTGCCGGATGCCGGCAAGGCGCTGCAAAGGCTGGTCAATCATGCTGTCGATGCGGTCGTCACCGGCTATGGCGATGATCTCGATGGGTTGAGCGCGCTGCTGACCGCGCCGGTGCGCGCTGTCGAGGCGGCTCTTCTGCACATTCCGGTCCCGGTCTTCGTCCTGGTCGTCGCTGCAGGCGCGTGGTTGGCGCGGCGTAAGCCAGGCTTCGCGCTGGGAATGGCGGTCCTGCCGCTGGTCCTCGCCGGCCTCGGCGTCTGGACCGAGGCGATGCAGTCGCTCGCGCTGGTCGTCGTCGCCGTGCTGCTGGTCACGATGCTCGGCCTGCCGCTCGGCATCGCGGCGGCACGGCTGCCGCGGTTGGGGCGGGCGCTCTCTCCCCTCTATGACCTGATGCAGACCATTCCGAGCTTCGTCTATCTGATCCCGGTGGCGATGGTGCTCGGGCTCGGCCGGGCGCCGGCTCTGGTCGCGACGCTGATCTATGCGTTGCCGCCCTTCGCCCGGCTGACCGAGCTCGGCCTCAGCGGCGTCGATGCCGGGTTGGTGCAGGCGGCGCGCGCGCTCGGCCTTGGGCCACGCCAGACGCTCTGGCTGGTCGAGCTGCCGCTCGCCCGGCCCACCATTCTTCAGGGCCTGAACCAGGCGATCATGATGGCGCTCGCCATGGTCGTGGTCGCCTCGATGATCGGCGCCAAGGGGCTGGGCGAGATCGTGCTGCTCGGTCTGCAGCGCGCCGATCCCGGCCTCGGCTTCGTCGGCGGGCTGGCGATCGTGCTGCTCGCGATCCTGCTGGACCGCATGGCGCAGGCCGTCCTCGTGGAGCGCCGGCGGGAAGGCTGAGGATGATGCCGGAGGATCGACCCCAGCTCCGCCGATTTCCGGGGACAACCGGCAATGTGGGTATTGAACAAATAGGGAACATCATTGATAGTGACAGGGTAGGCGCATAGGGTCGCTGACCGGCCATGGGGCCGGGTTTCGTGTTTTAAGTGCGCAGGAAGTGGAGCCTCTCATGGCTGGCAGCGTCAACAAGGTCATTCTGGTCGGCAATCTGGGGCGGGACCCCGAGGTGCGCCGGCTCGGCAGCGGCGAGCCCGTCGTCAATCTGCGCATCGCCACCTCCGAGACCTGGCGCGACAAGCAGAGCGGCGAGCGCAAGGAGCGCACCGAGTGGCACTCGGTCGTGATCTTCAACGAGAACCTGGCGAAGGTCGCCGAGCAGTATCTGAAGAAGGGCTCGAAGGTTTACATCGAGGGGCAGCTCCAGACCCGGAAGTGGCAGGACCAGTCCGGCGTCGAGAAATACACCACCGAGATCGTGCTGCAGCGCTTCCGCGGCGAGCTCACTATCCTCGACAGCCGCCAGGGCGGCGGCGACGAGTATGGCGAGGGCGGCGGTGGCGGCTATGCCGAGGATCGTTCGGGCGGCGGCGGCTCCTTCGGCCGCTCCAGCGCGATGGGCGGCGGCTCGCGCGCTCCGGCGATGTCGGGCGGCGGCGGTGGTGGTGGCGGCGGGCGCCCGTCCTCGAGCCACCTCGACGACGACATCCCGTTCTAGGCCGGGTTTCAGTCTCTGACCCACGTCATCATGCCCGGGCTTGTCCCGGGCATTTTCGTTTCCTGAGATTCTCGTATCGACGCTTTGCTTCGCCCGAGAGTGACGCGTGGGCTTAAGGCCGCGCCACCAGGAGCCTCAGCGAGCCGTCGAAGCTCGGCTGGCTGCGCAGGACGCCATAGCGGGCATCCCAGGCGCCGGATTCGAGATCCTGGCGCAATCTCTCGATCGAAGCGGCGTTCTCGTCTTCGCCGACGAAGCTCCAGGCGGAGCAGGCTGAGCGCGCCCTCGGATCGAGGAAGTTCTCCGGCCGGCCGTAATAGGCCTCGTTGAAGCCATCGGCACACATGAGCGGGATCGGCACGGGCACGATCTCGACCTCGCCGCCCAGCACGCGCGCCATGTGGCCGAGCGAGGGGTAGCGCCGCGCCTCGGTCGCAAGCACCTGCGGCGCGTAGTCGGACAGCCAGAAGGCTTCGACCAGCTCCGGATCGCAGGAGAGGATCGCTACCGGCCCGCGCGTGACGCGGCGCATCTCGCGCAAGCCGGCATCGAGGTCCTGCCATTGATGCACGCTGAACGTCGTCATGCTGGCGTCGAAGGCGGCGTCGGGGAAGGGAAGTTTCTCCGCCGTGGCATCGATCGCCACAGCGATCTCGGCCGGGCGCTGCGCGCGCATCGACGCCGAGGGCTCGACCGCGGTCACGTTGCGGCCGCGCGGCTCGTAGGAGCCCGCACCGGCGCCGACATTGAGGATGCTGGCCGCTGGGCCGAGCGCCGCCTCGATCAGCGCGGCGATGGCCGGCTCCGGCTGGCGGAAGGAGGCATAGCCTTGCCCGATGCGGCCGTAATCGGCATCACCCGCGCTGCCGTCCGCGCGGCGGGCACCTGCCATGGGCTTGGTTTCGAGGGGCATGCATCGTCTCCGAAGGCAGGGATCGTCAGGGCCGCAGCAATGATGACGTGCCGATGACACGGGGATGACAGCCGGTAGCCGGCTTGGAGCGCGGCGCCAAGCCGGGACGGGTAGGGGCGGCGTTGGCTCCGCTCGGGCGAAGGTGATAGAACCGGCCGGACGCTTCCGGCGGACCGTTTCAGCAAGGCGAAAGATCATGTTCGAGGCACAGGGCATCGATGCGACCGACAAGGCCGAGTTCTACCGAGAGCTCGCGGGCCAGCTTGAAGCCCTGCTTGCGGGCGAGCGCGACGTGATTGCCAACGCGGCGAACACCTCGGCCCTGCTGTACCAGATGATGCCTGATCTGAACTGGGCCGGCTTCTACATGATGCGCGAAGGCGAGCTGGTTCTCGGCCCCTTCCAAGGCAAGCCGGCCTGCGTGCGCATTCCGGTCGGCAGGGGCGTCTGTGGTGCGGCGGTGGAGCGCCATGCGTCGGTGCTGGTCGAGGATGTCCATGCCTTCCCCGGCCATATCGCCTGCGATGCAGCCTCGCGCTCCGAACTCGTCGTGCCGTTGATCGGTCCCGAGGGCGTCATCGGCGTCATCGATCTCGATAGCCCGTCGCCCGCGCGCTTCGATGCGGCCGACCAGGCCGGCATCGAGCGGATCGCCGCGATCTGGCTTGCCGCCTGCGGCGAGACGACCGAGCCCGCTCTCGCCAAAGCCTCCTGAGGGGCGCCGTGGCCTCGCTCAGCCTGCGCATCCAGCTCGATCCCGAGGGCAGGGTCGGTCCCGGCAAGATCGAGCTCCTGGAGAACATCGCAGCGCTGGGCTCGATCTCGGCCGCGGGCCGGGCAATGGAAATGTCTTACAGGCGCGCCTGGGAGCTGGTCGACGAGTTGAACGCGCTCTTCGGCAAGCCGGTAGTCGAACGCCAGACCGGCGGCCGCAATGGCGGCGGCGCCAAGCTGACCGATCTCGGCGCGGCCTTGATCACGCGCTTCCGCGCGGTCGAGCAGGCGGCTGCGCTCGCCGCCGCCGAGCACCTCGCAGTGTTGCAGGCCGAGATCGACCGCCCGACGCAGCGCTGAACGCCGCCCTGCATCTATCGAATGACGGATATGTGAGCTCGCCCGCGGGCCGCGGCTGACGCCGCTTGCGCCGTTTCCGTCGCGCGAAACCACGCTTCGTTGAAGCCGGTTTGCCTTGACATGCGGGGCCGATTCGCACAGGCGTATCGCATATGCAGCATGGGTGCTGCAAGCCTTTTTTTGTAATGATTCCAAAGAGGAAGCTGAAGGGACCCTTGGCTCGGCAGGCGCGTTTCGGACAGGGGGCGAGAGCCTTCGGCGAGCGCACGGATCGACAGGGTTCAGGGCCGGTGACGGCTTGGCAGCTTGCCTCCAGCGAAGACTGGATTTGGTCATGATGCGTGCGTTTCGTCTGGTTCTCGTCGCGGTGGGCCTCTCGGCCCTGGCTGCGCCGGCCGTCCAGGCCCAGACCCAGCCGGCCCCGAGCCAGGCCGTTCAGACCCAACCGCCCCAGACGCAGCCCGCCGAGATCCAGAATCAGCCTGCGCCCGTCCAGACACCGTCGATGACCCCGCTGCCTGCGATCCCGTCGCAGCTCGGGGCGAGCCCGCCCACCAGCGCGCATCCGCCGCTGCCGGTCAGCGAAACGCCGGCAACCCCCGTTGCCACGCCCGTCGCTCCGCCGGCCATGACCGCGACGCTTCCCCATGACCTGTCGCCCTGGGGCATGTTCATGGCGGCCGACATCGTGGTGAAGGGCGTCATGCTCGGCCTTGCCTTCGCCTCGCTCGTCACCTGGACGATTTGGCTCGCCAAGGCGATGGAGCTCGCGGCGGCGAAGACGGCTGCCGGCCGGGCACTGCGCCGCATCGAGGCGGCGGAAAGCCTCAGCGCCGCGGCAGGAGCCGCCGCTTCGAAGAGCGGCAAGCTGCGCGGCGCCGTCGGCGAATTGCTGACGGCTGCGCTGGCAGAGACGCGCCGCTCGGCCGATCTCGGCGAGGACGGCATCAAGGAGCGTGTGGCCATCGCACTCTCGCGGATCGAGGCCCGCGCCGGCCGCGCCATGGCGCGCGGCACCGGCCTGCTCGCCACGATAGGCTCGACCGCCCCCTTCGTCGGCCTGTTCGGCACGGTCTGGGGCATCATGAATTCCTTCATCGGCATCAGCCAGGCGAAGACGACCAATCTCGCCGTCGTCGCTCCCGGCATCGCCGAGGCCCTGCTGGCGACCGCGATCGGCCTCGTCGCCGCCATTCCGGCCGTCATCATCTACAACGTCTTCGCCCGCGCCATCACCGGCTACCGCGCCACGCTGTCGGACGCGTCCGGCGAGATCCTGCGCCATCTCTCGCGCGATCTGGAGCGGCGCCAGCGGGGCGTGGCACCTGCGCCCGCCCGGGCTGCCGCCATCCATGCGGTGCAGCCCGCCGCCGGGATGCCGGCTGCTGCCGCGCTCGTGCCGGCGGAGTAAGCCATGGCCGTCTCCCTCAAGGACGCGCAGGACGGCGATCTCGGCGAAGTCAGCGAGATCAACGTCACGCCCTTCATCGACGTCATCCTGGTGCTGCTGATCATCTTCATGGTCGCGGCGCCCCTTTCCACTGTCGACGTCGCCGTCGACCTGCCAGTCTCGAATGCGCAGCCGCAGCCGCGCCCCGACACGCCGGTCTTCCTGACCGTGAAGGGCGATCTTTCGCTGGCGCTCGGCAATGATCCCATCCCGCGGGAAGCCCTGCAGGCGACGCTCGACCAGCGCACGAACCGGGACCGCGAGCAGCGCGTCTTTCTGCGCGCCGACGGGACGGTCGCCTATCGCGAGCTGATGGATGTGATGAACCTGCTGCGCAACGCGGGTTACCTCAAGATCGCGCTGGTCGGGCTCGAGGATACCGGGCAGGGCGCCGCGCCGACCGCAGGGCCCAAGCCATGAGTATGGGGCGGCCCTCGCTGTCGCGCTTCGCACCGGCCGCGCTGCGCTGGAGCGTGGCTGCGCTCGTCGTCGCCTCCTTGCATGGGGTGGCTGGTTGGGTCATCGCCAACTGGCAGCGGGCCGAGGCAGCCGTAGGCGCACCGCCCGCCGCGGTGATGATCGAACTCGCACCGCTGGCCGTCGCGCCCGAGGCGCCGCCGCAGGAGGTCGCGCCGGGGCCGGAGATGGTCGAGGCGCAGCCCGAGCCCGAGCCGCCCCCGCCCGAGCCCGTGGTCGAGCCGCCGAAGGAGGAGCCGCCTCCGCCGGAGCCCGTCGCGCTGCCCGAGCCCGAGATCAAGATCCCCGAACTGCCGCCTCTGCCGGATGCGGCTGCCGTTCTGGCCCCGCCGCCCGAGCCGAAGCCCAAGCCTCCCGAGGAGAAGCCCCCGGAGGTCAAGCCGAAGCCCAAGCCCAAGCCGCGCGTGGTCGAGCGGCCGAAGCCCGTCAGGCCGGACAAGCCGAAGGCCGAGCAGACCACGGCCCCGATGGCGCAGGATCAGGTTGCGCCACGCGCCGCTGCGCCCAACGCTGGCGCCTCTTCGGCGTCGCCGGCGGCCCAGGCGAGCTGGCGCGGCATGCTGATCGCCCATCTCAACCGCTACAAGCGCTTCCCGGGTGGGGCCAGCCCCGGCACGGTGCAGGTCGCCTTCAGCATCGACCGTGGTGGCAGGGTGCTCTCGGCCCGGCTGGTGCGCGGTTCGGGCGACGCGGCGCTCGACGAAGAGGCTGTCGCGATGATCCGGCGCGCGAGCCCGGTGCCGGCACCGCCGGAGAGCGTCGGCGGCGGTGCGATTTCGCTGGCCGTGCCGGTCCGGTTCTCGCGCTGACGACGCCTTGGAAATGCCGCGCTCCCGCTGCGTAATCAGTGGGCGCGTGCTGCGGGAGGAGAGGGCAGATGACGATAGCCAAGCTCGTTGCCGGCGCTTTGCTGGCGCTCGCCTGCGCCGGCTGCGTCACCGATGCGGAGCTGCGCGCCGCTGATGAGGGGCGGTGCCGGTCCTTCGGCTTCCGCACGCAGAGCGATGGCTTTGCCAATTGCCTGCTGCAGCTCGACCTCGATCGCGCGGCGGCGCGACGCTACCGCATGGATACGACCTTCTACGGCCCGTATTGGGGCCCGTATTACGGACGCCGCTGGTAAGACTTCCTACCCCCGAAAAGAAAAAAGGGCCGCGCTGGAGGCGCAGCCCAAGTCTAGGGAGGAAACGCCCAAGGAGGGCGACGCAGCATCGCTGCTGCGGTGCACTCTAGATAGGTTGGCCACCGCCGGATCGCAAGACCAAAAGGGCAGCATAGCTGACTTATTTTTGAGCGGATGATTTCGCTTTGAAATCAAAGTGAAGCGGGCGTTAACCCAACGGCAGCGCCGATTTCCTGCGCTCGATCCGCCCGTTGCTGCATTGCAAAGAGAAGGCCCGGGAATGGCACCATACCAACCCGGGCCTGACGCGATCAGCCCAGCGACATCGTCAGCGGCGGCTTGACCTCGGCCGGCAGCGGGGAGGTGTAGCCCTCCTTGCCGAGGCGGGCCTGATGGTCGGCCTTTGCAGCGGCCATCAACGCCGGGTCGCTCAGCACGGCGGCGCCCGTCGCCGCCATCGCCTTGGCGACATGGACCATCGCCTTGTGCGCGGCGGGGGACTTGCCCTGAGCCACGACCTGCCAGGTGTGGAACGGCGTACCCATGGCGACCGTCGGCGCATGGGCCTGCACGGTCGGCACCGCCCAGCTCACATCGCCGATATCGGTCGAGCCGATCGCCGGGTTGCGCTTGGCGTCGCGCGGCACGATGAAGTCGGCGAGCGGGGCGCCGGTATCCGGCATGCCGACGGTGCGCCAGATCGCGGCGATATCCTGCGGCGAGAGCGTGCCGCGGATCTTCTCCGCATAGGCCTTGTCGGCATCGTCGAAATGCGGCGGGCCGAGCTCTTCCATCACCTTGTGCATCGCCTCTTCGAGCGGCGTGTTGGCGACGAGATCGGAGACGGCGCTGACGATCCGCATCTCCATCTTGGTCTCGGTCATCAGCGCGGCGCCTTCGGCGATCTTCTTCACGCGCTGGACCAGCTCGAGCATGCCGCGCAGATCGCGGGCACGGATCGAGTAGCGCACGCGGGCATGGGCCTGCACGACGTTCGGCGCGATGCCGCCGGTATCGAGCAGGGCGTAGTGCACGCGCGCATCGCTCGGCATGTGCTCGCGCATATAGTTGACGCCGACATTCATCAGCTCGACAGCGTCGAGCGCTGAACGGCCGAGATGGGGTGCGGCGGCGGCATGCGAGGCGCGACCCGTGAAGACGAAATCGGCGCGGGTGTTGGCGAGCGCCAGAGCGGGAGCGACCTCCCAGAAGCTCGACGGGTGCCAGCTGATCGCGACATCGGCGTCCTCGAAGGCGCCGGCGCGGACCATGAAGGCCTTCGCCGCGCCGCCTTCCTCGGCCGGGCAGCCGTAATAGCGCACGCGGCCGGGGATCTTGTTCTCGGCGAGCCAATCCTTCATCGCCACTGCCGCAAGCATCGCGGCGGAGCCGAGCAGGTTGTGACCGCAGCCATGGCCGTGGCCGCCGGTCTCGATCTCCTTGTGCTCGGCGAGGCCGGCTTCCTGCGAGAGACCGGGCAGAGCGTCATACTCGCCGAGGAAGGCGATGACCGGGCCGCCTTCGCCCGCCTCGCCCATCACGGCGGTGGGGATGTCGGCGACGTTCTCGGTGATGCGGAAGCCCTGATGCTTCAGCTCGGCAACATGCTCGGCCACCGAGCGCTTCTCGGTGTAGCACACCTCCGGCATGCCCCAGACCCGGTCGCTGAGCGCGATCAGGCGCTCCTTGTTCGCATCGACATGCCGCCAGAGATCGTTTCGATTGTCCATGATCGTTCCGCCAAGAGCTCGCGCCGATCAGATTGCAACGCAATCCGATCGGACTACGCGTTCTCTATCTTTAGTGAAGAGACGGATTCACTGATCAGGTTTCCAACCTGATCAGATCCGGCTCTTGGGGCGGCATATGACCAATCCGCCATGCCTGCGTCCAGATGTCTGGCGCATGGCGGAGCAGCGATTCAGGCTTTCCCTTGCGTGTCAGCCTGCGCCGCGAAATCGGCCAGGATGGGGCAGTCGGGCCGGTGATCGCCATGGCAATGCGCCGCCAGATGGCGCAGCGTGTCGGCCATCGCCTTGAGTTCGGCCGCCTTGGCCTCGAGATCGCGGACATGGGCCATGGCGAGCTTTTTAACATCGGCGCTGGCGCGGCTGCGGTCGCGCCACAGCGCGATCAGTTCCCGCGTCTCCTCCAGCGAGAAGCCGAGGTCGCGCGCCCGCCGAACGAAACGCAGCGTATGCACGTCGTCCTCGGCATAGACCCGGTACTGCGCCGCCGTGCGCGCCGGCGGTTCGATCAGCCCGATGCTCTCATAATAGCGGATCATCTTGGCACTGACGCCGGAGTTGGCGGCTGCCTGGCCGATATTCATGCGGAGCCTCCTTCATGCGAGGCCGGAACGCGAAAGCGCTTCAGCCTCAGCGCATTGGCGAGCACGCTGACGCTGGAGAGCGCCATGGCGAGCCCGGCGAAGATCGGCGAGAGCAGGATGCCGAAGGCCGGATAGAGCGCGCCGGCCGCGACCGGGATCAGCAGCGCATTATAGCCGAAGGCCCAGGCGAGGCTCTGGCGGATATTGGCGATGGTGGCCTGCGACAGCGCGATCGCCCGCGGCACGCCCATCACATCGCCGGACATCAGCACGACGTCTGCGCTTTCGATGGCGATATCCGTGCCGGTGCCAATGGCGATGCCAACATCGGCCTGGGCCAGGGCAGGGGCGTCGTTGATGCCGTCGCCGACGAAGGCGACCTTGACCCCGCCCTGCTGCAGGCCCTTCACCACCGTGGCCTTGTCGATCGGCAGCACCTCGGCCCGGACCTCATCGATTCCAAGTGCGCGCGCGACGGCTTCCGCGGTGCGACGGTCGTCGCCCGTCACCATCGCAACCTTCAGGCCGAGCCGGTGCAGGGCGGCGATGGCCGCTGGCGTCGTCTCCTTGATGGCATCCGCGACCGCAATGATGGCGGCGAGTTGCCCGTCGATCGCCGCATAGAGCGGCGTCTTGCCGGCCTCCGCCAGCGCCTGCGCCTTGGCGGCGAAAGCGGCGTCATCGACCTTGACCTGCTGCATCAGCCTGACGCCGCCAATGGCGACGCTGCGGCCCTCCACGGTCGCGGTCACGCCGAGGCCGGGATCGCTGGTGAAACCGGCGGGCTCGGCCAACGCAAGGCGGCGCGCCTTCGCCGCGGCGACGATGGCTAGAGCCAGCGGGTGCTCCGAGCGGTTCTCGGCCGAGGCGACGAGGCGTAGCACCTCATCCTCCGCAAAGCCGGGCGCAGTCTCGATATCGGTGAGCTCCGGCTTGCCGCGGGTCAGCGTGCCCGTCTTGTCGAGCGCGACGACCTGCACGTCCCGCAACGCCTGCAGCGCGTCGCCTTGCCGGAACAGGATGCCGAGCTCGGCGCCTCGGCCGGTGCCGACCATGATCGAGGTCGGCGTGGCGAGACCCATGGCGCAGGGGCAGGCTATGATCAGCACCGCGACGGCATTGACGAGCGCATGGGACAACGCCGGGCTCGGCCCAAAGACGAGCCAGACGAGGAAGGTCAGGAGCGCCAGCCCCATCACCACCGGGACGAACCAGAGCGTGACGCGATCCACCACCGCCTGGATAGGCAGTTTGGCGCCCTGCGCCGCTTGCACGGTCCGGACGATCTGGGCCAGCACCGTGTCGGCGCCGACCTTACGGGCGGTGAAACGCAGCGCGCCCGAGCCGTTGACCGTGCCGCCGGTGACGACGCTGCCGGCTTCCTTGCGGACTGGAGCGGGCTCGCCGGTGATCATCGACTCGTCGACGAAGGAGGAGCCTTCCGAAACCTCGCCATCAACCGGCACGCGCTCGCCCGGCCGCAGGATGACGATGTCGCCCGGACGGACGGATTCGACGGCGATATCAGCCTCGGACCCATCGCGCAGCACGCGCGCTGTCTTCGGCTGGAGCGCGATCAGGCTGCGGATCGCGGCGCTGGTGCGGCCCTTGGCGCGGGCCTCGAACCAGCGGCCGAGCAGGATCAGCGTCACGATGACGGCGCCGGCCTCGAAATAGGTGAAGGCGGTGCCCGCGGGTAGAAGCTCCGGCCAGAAGGTCGCGGCGGTCGAATAGAGATAAGCCGCGCCGGTGCCGAGCATGACGAGCGAATTCATGTCGGGCGCGAGCCGCATCAGGGCCGGCCAGCCCTTGCGCAGGAAGATTAGGCCCGGCCCGAACTGGACCACGCTGGCCAACCCGAAAGAGGCGAGGCGGATATTGCCCTCGCCGAAGGTCATGGCCAGCCAGTGATGCAGCGCCGGGATCATATGGCTGCCCATCTCGGCGACGAGCAGCGGCAGGGTCAGAAGTCCGGCGAGGATGACCGAGCGCAGCAGCCGGCCCTGCTCCTCTTCTTTGGCGGCCTCGACGCGGGCCGGGGCCCCCGAGTCTGAATCGGGTAATGGGCTCGCTTCATAGCCGGCTTCGGAAACGGCCTTGATCAGCGCCGGCACGATATCGTTGCCGGCCAGCGCCTTGACGCTGGCGTGTTCCGTCGCGAGGTTCACGGCCGCATCGACCACGCCCGGCACGCCGCGCAGCGCCTTTTCGACATGGCCGACGCAGGACGCGCAGTTCATGCCGTCGATCGCCAGCTCCACCGATGTCTCGACAGGTTTGTAGCCGGCTTTGCGAATGGCTTCTTCGACCTGCTTCAGATCGGTCGCGCCCTTGGCGAAGCTGACATGAGCCCGCTCGGTCGCGAGATTGACCGCGACGGTCTCAACACCCGGCACAGCCGCGATGGCGCGCTCGACACGCCCGACGCAGCTCGCGCAGGACATGCCTTCGACGGCCATGTCGAACGTGGCGAGATTCGCGGTCTTCTGCTTTTCCGGGGTCTTGTCGATCACCGTCACCGCCGTCTCCTTTGGGATGATGGCGCTGGATATGGGGCTTCCCATCATGGGAAGGTCAAGGGTGATGCTATGCATCTGGTGCGAGGCAATTCGTCATTGCGAGCGCAGCGAAGCAATCCAGGAAGATTGGGTAGAACGTCTCACCCGGTCTCCCTGGATTGCTTCGTCGCGTTGCTCCTCGCAATGACGGTTCGGGCTCTCAAGCCGTCTCGACCGAGACGCTCTTGATCACGGCATGGACGGCCTTGCCGGGAGCAAGGCCGAGCGCCTCGACCGATCTCGCCGTCAAACGCGCGGCCACGAGCGCTTCACCGCAGACGAGGCGCAGATGCACGATGCTGCCCCCAGTGCCGGTCCGCTCGCCGATCTCGGAGATCCGACCCGGCAGCACATTGAGCGCGCTGATGTCGGCGGGCGGCTCGAGGCTCAGCATGACGTCGCTCGCCAGTATGCGCAGCTTGAGCTTCTGCCCTGCTTGAAGCGCGCTGCGCGCGACGAGCACAGGGCCCGCCCGCGTCTGGAGGCGCGCCAGTCCGAACGCCTCGTCGAACCCGACGACCTCGCCTGTCAGCAGCGAACTCGCCTCCGGCGCGCCGGGCCGCGCCGCAAGATCCGGCCGCGAGAGAATGTCGGCGGTCGGCCCGCAGGCGGCGATGCGGCCGTCCTCGACGATGGCGACGGTGGTGGCGAGCCGCGCGACCTCGGCCAGCGCATGCGAGACATAGACGATCGGGATCCGCGTCTCGTCGCGCAGGCGCTCGATATAGGGCAGGATCTCGGCCTTGCGCGCCTCGTCCAGCGCCGCCAGCGGCTCGTCCATCAGCAACAGGCGCGGTTCGGCGAGCAGGGCGCGGCCGATGGCGACGCGCTGCTTCTCGCCGCCCGAGAGCGCGCCCGGCCGCCGCTGCAGCAGATGGCCGATGCCGAGCAACTCCAGCACCTTGTCGAGTTCGGCCGGCTTGCGGACGGCGCGTGGCACGAACCAGTGCCCGAAGAGCAGGTTCTGCCGCACGGTGAGATGGGGAAAGAGCCGCGCTTCCTGGAAGACATAGCCGATCCGCCGCCGGTGCTTCGGCAGGAAGATGCCGCGCTCGGTGTCGACCAGCGTCTCGCCCTCGATGCGGACATGGCCGGCCTCGGGACGGATCAGCCCGCTGACGACGTTGACCAGCGAGGTTTTGCCCGAGCCGGAGGCACCGAACAAGGCCGTCAGTCGCCCTTCGGAGGTCAGCGCCGCGTCCAGAAGGAAATCGCCGAGCCGGTGGCGGACGGCGATGTCTAGGACGGGGCTCATTCGACCGCGATCCGGCGCCCGACCATCCGCGCCATCAATTCGGAGAGGAAGAGCGCGGTCACGGAGATCGCGATCGAGATCAGCGTCAGCCGCATCGCGCCCGCGTCTCCGCCAGGCACCTGGGTGAAGGTATAGATCGCCGAGGGCAGGGTCTGCGTCTCGCCGGGAATGTTCGAGACGAAGGTGATCGTCGCGCCGAACTCGCCCATCGCCTTGGCGAAGCACAGGATCATGCCGGCGATGATGCCCGGCAGGCAGAGCGGCAGGGTGACGACGAGGAAGACCCAGAGCGGGTTCGCGCCGAGCGTGCCGGCAGCATCCTCCAGCCGGCGGTCGACGGCCTCGATCGAGAGGCGGATGGCGCGCACCATCAGCGGAAAGCCCATTACAGCGCAGGCCAGCGCAGCGCCCGTCCAGCGGAACGAGAGCACGATCCCGAACCAGTCATAGAAGAATTGGCCGATCGGCCCGCGCCGGCCGAAGCCGATTAACAGCAGATAGCCGGTCACGACCGGCGGCAGGATCAGCGGCATATGGACGATCGCGTCGAGCAGGGACTTGCCCCAGAAGCGCCCGCGCGCCAGCAGAAGCGCGACGACGAGCCCAAGAGGCAGGCTCGCGATCATGGCCGTGGTGGCGACGATGAGGCTGAGCCTCACCGCCGTCCATTCTTCGGGCGAAAGCCAGTGGTTCAAGCCGACGGGCTCACGAGGAGGTGGCGGGTTTGTTGAGCACCGTGAAGCCCTGCTTCTCGAAGACCGGCTTGGCACCTGCGCTGCGCAGATAGGTCAGGAACGCCTGCGCGTCCGGATTGGCCGAATCCTTGGTCACGGCGACCGGATAGACGATCGGCGGATGCGTATCTTCCGGGAAGGTCGCGATGACCTTGACCTGCGGATCGGCGGCAGCGTCGGTGGCGTAGACGATGCCGAGGGGTGCCTCGCCGCGCGACACGAGCAGCAGCGCGGCGCGGACGCTGTCCGCCTGCGCGATCTTGTCCTTCACCTTGTCCCAGCTGCCGAGCTTCTCCAGCGCGGCCTTGCCGTATTTACCGGCCGGGACGGAATCGACATTGCCCATGGCGAGGCGGCTGGCGCCGAGCGCGGTGGCAATGTCGGCGCCGGGCTTGAGCTCGATCTTGGCGGTCGAATCCTTGCCGGCGATCAGCACGATGCGGTTGGAGAGCAGGCTGACGCGGCTCTCCGGCTTGATCAGGTTCTTGCCGGCGACATAGTCCATCCAGTCGAGATCCGCCGAGACGAAGAGATCGGCCGGCGCGCCGCTCTCGATCTGCTTCGCCAGCGTGTTGCTGGCGGCATAGGAGATCTTCGGCGCGGGCTTGCCGGTTTCCTTGACCCAGTTGGCGGCGGCCTCGTCGAGCGCGTTCTTCATGCTCGCGGCGGCGAAGATCACGAGCTCCTTCGTCTGCGCCTGCGCGGCGTCGAAGGTGGGCGCAAGGCTCACGGCAAGGGCGAGGCCCATGCCCAGCAGGGTGCGTCGCTTGATCATGCTGTTCCTCGCTGGTTTGATCGTTGTATATCGTCGGATACAGCGATCGTTGCCGCGTGCCCGGAGCCAAGTCAAGGAGCCTCCGGCCGGCAGACTGACGCAGCGAGAGGAGCGGAGATGAGGATCAGCGCGCGCAACCAGCTCAAGGGCAAGATCGTCGAGATCACCAAGGGCACGACCACGGCCCATATCCGCATCGACATCGGCGGTGCCGTCGTCACCTCCTCGATCACCAATGCGTCGGTGGACGACCTAAAGCTCGCTGTCGGGCAGGAGGCCTATGCGGTGATCAAGGCCTCCGACGTCATGATTGCGGTCGACTAGACGCTTTCCGGGCTCGGATTGGGCCAAGGGGCCCGTCATTGCGAGGAGCGCAGCGACGAAGCAATCCAGGAGTGGCAGAGCTCTACGCCCCCTGGATTGCTTCGCTGCGCTCGCAATGACGGGGAATTCGTTCGGGATCGGTTTCAGGGAGGCTCTTCAACATGGTCCGCGAGAACGAGATCCGCGACAGGGAGGTCGCCGTCACGCCGCCGCAGGCGACCGATGCCGGCCTCGCCTTCATCGGCACCATCCGCACGCCCTGGACCTCGCGGCTGACCTGTCCGCGCCAGGGCAGGGCGGACGGCCCGATCTGCCGCATCGAGCTCTTCGCGCCCTGGCATGAGGCGCTGGAGGGGATCGAGCGCTTCGAGCGGCTGGAGGTGCTCTACTGGCTGCACCAGTCCCGCCGCGATCTCGTGCGCCAGAGCCCGGCCAACAATGGCGAGACCTACGGCACCTTCGCGCTGCGCACGCCGGTCCGGCCCAATCCGATCGGCACCTCGATCGCGACGCTGGTGCGGCGCGAGGGCTCGGTGCTGCTGGTGCGCGGGCTCGACTGCCTCGACGAGACGCCGCTCCTCGACATCAAGCCGGATCGGACTCTGTTCACGCCGATCGCACCGCCGCAGCCGGGCGATTTTGAGGTCGGCAACTAGAGCGGCAGCGGCAGGGCATCTACCCCTGATGGACAACGGTTGGATTGGCTCGTCTTCGGGAGATCGGAGGCGCCGATCTGTCACCCCGCGTCGAACGCCCGAAAATGAGAAACGGCCTTGGCGATGCGTGGATAGTCCGTCTCCACAATCGTGCTCGGCAGGGCGTCTACATCGAAAAGGTCGGATGGTGTGCCGTCATCCGCGAGCTCGACCCAATGGACGAGGGAAATTTCGCGGCCACGGGCGATAGCGTCATGCGCGGTGTAGACGAATACCGGGCCTGCCCTGACCTTCACCTCCGGCAATTCGGAAGCCATGAGGCGTGCGTAAGTCGCCGACAGGGAGGTATCGGTCGGCCTTATCACCGTCCCGGCTGGGTGCAGCAGGGAAGCATAGTGCGGATCGCTAGCATCCCGCTTCTGGAGCGACACGAAAACGCGATCGCCTCGCTGCAGCAGCGGAACGACGACGAAGGTCGGCAGGACGACGAGGCGCGCGACCGCATGAAAGACATCATGCGGAAGGATGCCCGGTTCGAAGGCACCGAGTTTCTCGCAAAGATCGGCATGCTGATCGGTCATCGATGCTCTCAAGTCGCGCTGAATGGGCGGCTGGCCGTCGCCGCCCACCGGAGCAATCCGCTATCGGCTGGAAGTCTTCATTCCCGGACTGTGAGGCTGGCCTAAGCGCGGCACGGACTCACCCGTGCGGGTGCTTGTGGATCGGGTCGACCCAGTAGACCTCTTCCGGCTTCTCGACCGGGTCGACATCGGTGATGTTGACCACCACCGCCTCGTTGTCGGAGCGCACCAGCACGCATTGCAGCGGCTCGTCCGGGCTGGCGTTGATCTCCTGGTGCGGCACGAAGGGCGGCACATAGATGAAGTCGCCCGGCCCGGCCTCGGCGACGAATTCCAGCCGCTCGCCCCAGCGCATGCGGGCTTTGCCGCTCACCACATAGATCACGCTTTCCAGTTCGCCATGGTGATGCACGCCGGTCTTGGCGTTGGGCTGGATCGCGACCGTGCCGGCCCAGATCTTCTGGGCCCCGACGCGGGCATGGTTGATCGCCGCCTGCCGGAACATGCCCGGCGTCTGCGCCGTGTTGGGGTCGAGCTTGTCCCCGGTGATGACGCGCACGCCGTCATGCTTCCAACGTGGCTCATGGTCGTGATCATGCGGATGGTCGTGGTCGTGCGAATGGTCGTGACCCATGGCGCTCTCGCTCTCCCTGCAGTTCAGCTCTTGTTGGCCGGACCGGTCGCGACCGGGCGCCCGCCCATGCCCCATTCTGACCATGAGCCATCATAGATCGCCTTGGTCGGCTTGCCGACGAGTTCCAGCGCGGTCGACAGGATCACGGCGGAGACACCCGAGCCGCAACTCATGATGGAAGGCTTGTCGAGGTCGAAGCCGGCATCCTTGAACAGGCCGACGATCTCCTCCGGCTCCTTCAGCCTTCCGTCGGATACGAGCTGCGAGGAGGGCAGGTTGAGCGAGCCGGGAATATGGCCCGACGCCAGCCCGGGGCGCGGCTCCGGCGCTTCGCCGCGGAAACGGTCGGCAGCGCGCGCATCGACGACCTGAACGGCCTTCGAGGCGACCGCGCGGGCGACATCCTCCGCATCGGCGACGGCGCTGTTGTCGAGCCGCGCGGTGAAGCTGCGCGGCGCGCGCGGTTGCGGCGCGTCCTCCTCGACCGGGCGGCCCTCGGCCAGCCATTTCGGGAAGCCGCCGTCCAGGATAACGACGTCGCGCGCGCCGAACACCTTGAAGGTCCAGCGCACGCGCGGCGCGGCGAAGAAGCCGAGACCGTCATAGACGACGATGCGCATGCCGTCGCCGATGCCCAGCGCCCCGACCGCCTTCGCGAAGTCATCCGCCGACGGCAGCATGTGGGGCAGGGGCGAGGCGGTATCCTTGATCGCATCGATATTGAAGTGGACCGCGCCCGGAATGCGCCGCGCGGCATATTCCGCCACGCCGTCGCGACCCTGCGCCGGGAGATACCAGGAGGCGTCGACCACGACGACATCCGGCGCGTCGAGATGCTCGGCGAGCCATTGCGTGGAAACGAAAATGTCTTCGCGGGCCATCGTCATGTCCTTGGGAGTTGTCTGGAAGCTTTTCTTATTGAGTTTAGGCCAGCGCGATCCGGACCCGCCGGTTCTGCTTGCCCTTCTTCTCGATGTCGGTGACGGCGACGAGCCCGATCTCCGCCGTGTTGCGGACATGGGTGCCGCCGCAGGGCTGCAGGTCGATGTCGCCGATCGCGACGAGCCGGACACGGCCGGAGCCGCGCGGCGGCTTCACCGACATCGTCTTGACCAGGCCCGGATTGGCGTCGAGCTCCTCATCGGTGATCCAGCGCTCGGTAACGTCGGCATGGCGCGCCACCAGCGCATTGAGCTTCTCGGCAACCTCGGCCTTGTCGAGCCCGCCTTCCGGAATGTCGAAATCGAGCCGCCCGTCGCCATCGCCGATCGAGCCGCCGGTGACTGGGTAGGCCAGGACGACGCTGAGGAGGTGGAGCGCGGTGTGGATTCGCATGCGTTTGAAGCGGCGTTCCCAGTCGAGCACGACCGTGACATTCTCGCCCGGAGCGGGCAGCGCCTGGCCTTCGAGTGGCACATGGAGCACCCGGCTCTTGTCCTCGGGATCGTAGATCGTGGTGCCGATGGCGATTGTGCTGCCATCGGTGCGGGTGAGATGCCCCACGTCGCCGGGCTGGCCGCCACCCGTCGCGTAGAAGACGGTACGATCCAGGATGATTCCGCCGCGCTCGTTGACGGCTTCTACCGTCGCGGGCGTTTCCCGCAGATAGGCATCCTGGCGAAACAGCAATTCTGTCGGCATCGTCGTGTGATCTCATTGGGGCGCTGGTGCGCGTTCGTCGCCGGGAGACTGCACCGATCGCGCCGATCTTGCCACCCGTGTTGCTGGGATAGCGGGGATGATCGCAGCCGCATGGCTTCCGGCGTGGCGTTTCCCTGCCTAGATGGAGATCCCTTCACTCGGAGCTGCCATGGCGCTCAGCCGCATGAAACCGCAGGACGGCGTCGCTTGGGTCACAGGCGCCAGCTCCGGCATCGGCGCGGCGGTGGCAATCGAGCTCGCGCGCCGTGGCTGGACTGTCGCCGTCACGGCCCGGCGGGTGGACGCGCTCGAGGCACTGGCGCGCGAAGCTGACGGGCTTCCGGGCCGAATCGTCGCCCATGCCGGCGATGTGACCAATGCCCGGGCGATGCGGACGATCGTCGAGACGATCGAGGCGATTCACGGCCCGCTCGCGCTCGCCTTCCTGAACGCGGGCGTCGCGCCCCGCAGGCGCGCGGATGATGCCGTCAGCGGCGAGGCGGTGACGGAGGCCGTCGCGGTCAATCTCGTCGGCGTCGCCAACGGCTTGTCCGCAGTGCTGCCCGGGATGACGCGGCGCAAGCGCGGGCAGCTCGCAGTGAACGCCTCGCTGGTCGGCTATCGCGGCTTGCCGGGTGCGGCGGTCTACGGCGCCTCCAAGGCGGCCGCGATTCATCTCTGCGAATCCCTTCGCTTCGATTGCGACCGGGCGGGGATTCGCCTCCAGATCGTCAATCCGGGTTTCGTCGACACGCCGATGACCCGGCGTAACCGCTTCGCCATGCCGTTTCTGATGACGGTCGAGGAGGGCGCGCGGCGCATCGCCGACGGATTCGAGCGCGGCGGTTTCGAGATCGCCTTCCCGCGCCGGCTGGCCTGGCCGATGAAGCTGCTGCGCCTATTGCCGTATCCCCTCTATTTCGCGCTGATCTCTCTGGCGGAGCGCCGGAGCATGAAAGGAAGCTGAGCGGCGTGCTCAGCCATTCCGAATCGCCGCGAAGGCATCGAGCGCCCGCTGCCGACCGAAGGCGAGGTCGATGATCGGTGCTGGGTAGGTCTCGCCGATCCGGACGCCCGCCTCGCGCAGCGCCGCGGCGGAGGCCTTCCAGGGCTGGTGGATATCGCGATCGGAAAGCCCGGCCAGCTCCGGAACCCACTGCCGGATATAGGAGCCTTTGGGATCGTGGGTCTCGCCCTGCGTGACCGGGTTGAAGATCCGGAAATAGGGCGAGGCATCGGCTCCGGAACCGGCGACCCATTGCCAGCTTGCGGCATTGTTGGCCGGATCGGCGTCGACCAGCGTGTCCCAGAACCAGGCCTCTCCCTCGCGCCAGTCCTGCAGCAGATGCTTGATCAGGAAGGAGGCCACGACCATGCGGACGCGGTTGTGCATCCAGCCGGTCCGCCAGAGCTCGCGCATCCCGGCATCGACGAGCGGAATTCCGGTCTGGCCGCGCTGCCAGCGACGCAGCGCTTCGGCATCCGGCTTCCAGGGAAAGGCATCGAAACGCGTGTCGTAGTTCCGCGTCGCGAGGTCGGGATTGTGGAAAAGCAGGTGGTAGGAAAACTCCCGCCAGCCGAGCTCGGACAGGAATTTCTCGGCATCCGCCGCCGAGCCTGCGGCCTCGCCGCTTTCGCGGGCCGTGCCGAGCGCATGCCAGATCTGGCGCGGGCTGATCTCGCCGAAGCGCAGATGCGGCGAGAGCCGCGACGTCGAGTCGCGCTCGGGCCTGTCTCGCAGTTCGGTATAGCCGCCCAGCCCACGGTCCAGAAACGCTTCGAGCCGCTCCCGCGCACCGTCCTCGCCCGGCGTCCAGCTTTCGCGCAGGCCGCCGGCCCAGTCCGGACTGGTCGGTTCCAGGGCGAGCTCGCCCAGTCGAAGGCTCGCGTTCTCGAAAGAATCAGGCAGCGGGAAGGCCGGGATGCGGGAAGGAGCGCTCAAGGGCGCATCCGGTTCGCCCCGTTCGCGCGCCGCGCGCCAATAGGGCGTAAACACCTTCATCGGCTGACCGGTCCGCGTCGTCACCTGCCAGGGCTCGTTCAGCAGGGCGCCGTTGAAGCTGCGGACGTCGATTCCCGCGCTGGAGAGTGTTTCCTTGAGTCCAGTGTCGAGCCGGATCGAGGCCGCGTCATAGCGGCGATTCCAGGTGACGCGCTCGACCCCTGTGGATTCGGCAAAGGCCGGCAGCAGAATCGCGGGGTCGCCGCTCAGGATGTCCAGTTTTCCACCCTTGCGGGCCAGAGCCGCCGAAAGGGCGTGGAGCGAGCGCGACAGCCACCAGCGCGAAGCGCCGCCGAGCGGGCGCCGGTCGCCGCCCTCATCGAGAATATAGAGGCAGGCGACCGCGCCCGATTCCACGGCGCAGGCGAGGGCGGGATTGTCGACGAGCCGCAAATCGTCCCGGAACCAGTGCAGGGCGCGTTTCGTCATCAGGCCTCGCCCGAAAGCTGCGGCACGCCTATGCGGCCTCCGGCGCTATACGCGGGAGCCTGCCCATCGGTTCATGAAAATCTTTGGAGGCCTCGCCCGGAATCGAACCGGGGTGCAAGGATTTGCAGTCCTCTGCGTAACCACTCCGCCACGAGGCCTTCCGGCTAAAGCAGCGGGGCCGCTTCAGCGACAGCGCAATAACCACAAGCCGCGCGCCGCCGCAACCCGGCATCGCGTCGTCCACATCCCTGGACGACAAAATGTCCAGCCGGCTTGGAAAGGGGTTGCACTGTCGGGATGTCGCCGCTATGACGCCGCCACCGTTCGTTCCCGGATAGCTCAGCGGTAGAGCAATCGACTGTTAATCGATTGGTCGCAGGTTCGAATCCTGCTCCGGGAGCCAGCTCTTTCAGATAATCCCCCACATCGTTGGTCAGGTTCGGTTGCGGCGCACAAGGCACGCTTGCCTTTTGCCTTCACGTCGAACAGAAAGCTGCGATGAACGGCGCAAGCCGTCGCAGCCGGTCCGGCGGTCTTCGAGGGCTGCCGCGGTTGCGGAGCCTTGCGCCGCGGACGGAGAGTTCAGGGCATGGACGATTTCACCGGGCTTCGCCGCAACATGGTCGACTGCCAGTTGCGCACCTATGACATCACCGACCGGGCCGTTTTGGCTGCGGCCGACATCGTGCCGCGAGAGGCCTTCGTGCCCGGCCCCCTCCAGCATTTGGCTTATCTCGACCAATCCATCGCCCTGCCGGGCACGGGCCGCGCGCTGATGACGCCGATGGTGATCGCGCGCATGATCCAGGTGCTGGACCTCCAGTCCGGCGAGACCGCACTCGAATATGGCGGCGGTTCAGGCTATGGCGCTGCGCTGATGGCCCGCATGGGCGGCAAGGTCACACTCTGGGAGCCCGATGCGGCGGCGCGCGGCTTTGCCGAGACGGCTCTGAAGAGCGCCGGCGCGTCCGATGTCGCGATCACGGCCACACAACCCGCGAGCGAATCATTCGACGTGATTCTCGTCAGTGGCGCGTGCGAAACCTCGCCGGAAGCGCTTTTTCCGCTGCTGCGGGCCGAGGGGCGGCTGATCGTCGTCGAGGGGATTGGGCGCTCCGCCCGGGTCAAGCTTTATCGGAAATCGACGGATATCGTGGCCGGAAGGCCGGTTTTCGATGCGGCCGCTCCTGTCCTGGCCGAGTTTCGTAGGCCGGAAGCCTTCGTTTTCTGAATTTCGTTCCTTCGAGGAAGTGTCGCATTTTTGCGGCAGTTTCTCAGGGAAATTCTTCTGGCGGCCGGTGCGCGTTGGCTCGGGTCGCTTGTAAGGGTATCACTTTAGGACTTATGCCGAGGCTGGGGCGATGCCTGGGCGCGACTTGCAGAGCGCACGAGAGGCGTCCAGTGAACAGACATAAAGACAAGGCCTATGGGTTAGGGCTCTCCGCCGTCATCGCTCTGGCGATCGCGGGCGGATGGGCGACGCCCGGCAAGGCTCAGACGATGGAAGCGGCACTCTCGAAAGCCTATTCCGCTAATCCCACCCTCAATGCCCAGCGGGCCTCGGTCCGCGCCACAGACGAAAACGTTCCCCAGGCGCTGTCGGGCTATCGCCCGCGCATCACCGCCTCCGCCGATATCGGCGCCAGCATCCTCGATTCTAACTTGCCGGCGAAAGTAGGCGGCGACTCCACGAGCCGCCTGGCGCCTCGCGGCGGCGGCGTCCAGATCGACCAGAACATCTGGGATTCGGGGCGCACGCGTAACTCGGTCAGCCAGTCCGAGTCGCAGGTGCTCGGTGCCCGTGCCACGCTGCGCAACACGGAGCAGAACGTCCTGCTCGATGCTGCGACGTCCTATATGAACGTGCTGCGCGACACTGCGATCCTCAACCTCAACCGCAACAACGTCGAGGTGCTCGAAGAGCAGCTGCGCCAGACGCGCGACCGCTTCCAGGTCGGCGAGGTGACGCGCACCGACGTCGCGCAGGCGGAAGCCCGCCGCTCCTCGGCCCAGTCCCAGGCGATTCTCGCCGAATCGAACCTCAAGACCTCGGTGGCGCGCTACCGGCAGACCGTCGGCGTCGAGCCGCGCTCGCTCGCGCCGGGCCGCCCGGTCGAGAACCTGCTGCCGAAGTCGCTGCCGGCGGCGGTGGAGCAGGGGTTGGTCGGTCATCCGGCGATCCTCGCCTCGCTCCATGGCGTCGATTCCGCCGAGCTGCAGGTTAAGGTCACCGAGGCGGATCTCTATCCCGTCGTCGGCGTCCGCGGCCTGGTCCAGCAGCGCTATGACAACCAGTTCTTCGGGGACAACCGCGTTTCGGCCAGCGTCGTCGGCACGCTGACCATCCCGATCTACGAGGGCGGGCAGGTCTATTCCCGCACCCGCCAGGCCAAGGAAACCGCCGGTCAGCGGCGCATCGAGGTCGACACGCAGCGTGACACCGTCCGCGCCGCGATCATTTCGGCCTGGGGCGCGCTCGAAGCGGCCAAGGCGCAGATCACGGCAGCTCAAGCGCAGGTCCAGGCTGCCGAGACGGCGCTCGCCGGCGTGCGCGAGGAAGCCAAGGTCGGCCAGCGCACGACGCTCGACGTCCTCAACGCGCAGCAGGAACTCGTCAGCGCCCGTTCCAGCCTCGTGACGGCGCAGCGCGACCGTGTCGTCGCTTCCTATGCCGTGCTCTCGGCTGTCGGGAAGCTCTCGGCCCAGACGCTCAAGCTCAAGGCCGAGGTCTACGACGCCCGCCAGCACTACGACCAGGTCAAGGGTCTGTGGTGGGGCACCCAGACGCCTGACGGCCGCTGATTGCGGCGACGGCCCGGGTTTTCCCGGGCCGCGGCCGGCCGCAGGCCGGCGCATTCGGGCAACAGCACCGATTTCTCCTGTGGGATAGGCGGCCGTCGCCTTGTCTGTCAGGCGGCTCGTGGAATACTCCGCAGTTGGAGCGGCGTTGATTCTGTCGGCGCGCCAGGTGTCCAACGGTCAGGCCTTCATGAGCGCGCAAGCCAAAGCCACAGAACCGTCGATGGAGGAAATCCTCGCCTCCATCCGCCGGATCATCTCGGACGATGATCCGAAGCCGGGTGAGGCCGAGGGCGCGGCCCCGGCCGCCGCTGAGGCTCCTGCGCCAGCTGCCACGCCCGCGCCGGCCCCCGAGCCCGAGCCTGAAGCCCAAGCTGCCGCCGCTGCTCCCGCCGTCGAAGAGGATGTGCTCGATCTCGGCGCCGAAGCTGCGCTGATCGCCGCGCCACCGGAGCCCCCTAAAGCGGAACCGGTCGCTGTGCCGGCCGCGCCTGCCGCCGAAGAGCCGGACGTCGCTTTCCTCGATGAGGCGCCTGCCGCCGCCCCGGCTCCTGAACCGGTCCTCGCGCCCACGCCGCCGCCGCTCCCGGCCGCCGCTTTCATGCCTTCGTCGTCGGCGGCGCCCGCCGTCGACATGGCGAGCCTGTTGTCCGATCAGGCCAGCTCCGCGGTGACGAACGCCTTCGGCCATCTCGCCAACACCGTGCTCAGCAACAACGCGCGGACGCTGGAGGATCTCGTCAAGGAGATGCTGAAGCCGATGCTGAAGGCCTGGCTCGACGACAATCTGCCGACCATGGTCGAGAGGCTGGTCCGCAGCGAGATCGAACGCGTGGCCCGCGGCGGACGGAACTGAGCGCGCCCCGCCCCGCGCAGACAGCGCGCGGCGCGATAATTCACGAAGACAGGCGCAGCCCGATATCAGCCGGTGCCGCTAGCGCGGCCGCGTCGGTTGCTGCGCTGGGCCTTGGCAAGCGTTCGCCGGCGCGGGGTCCGCGGCCTGCCATGCCAGCCCTCGAAGGCGCCGGCTTCCTGCATCCGCTTCAGCCAGTAGCCGGCCACGGCGAAGGCCGTCGCAGGCGCACCGAGCCGCGTGACCAGCATGGTCAGCCCGACGGCGACGGGCCGCGGATAGCGGCCCGAGGCGGCCTCGACGGCGAACCAGGCGCCGAGGCCATGGACGAGAAGCTTGATCATCTTGCCACGCCTCCCGCGCTTTAGAGCACAACCTTGCGGTTCTCGCCGTACTCCAGCTTCGCGCCAGTCAAGGCCGCGGCCGCCATCTTGACGCTGGTCACGATCCGGCCAGGGCTGTCCCAAAACTCCGCCATGCTGGGCCGGACGCGGAGCACACGGATGTCCGGGTCGTTCTCGTCGTCCCAGAAGGCCTTGTTGGAGGCATCCCACAAATCGTGCACGAGCGCCCGGTCGTCGAGCACCGTGGCAGTGCCTGTGACGGAAAGGTAGCGCTGGCCGCCGGTATCGGCGAAGGCGAGGCAGATATTGTCGTTGATCTGGATCTCGTCGTCCTTCTGGTGACGCCGGTCGGTGAGGAAATAGATCGCATCGTCCTCGCGCTTGCCATGCGCATGCATCGGCCGGGCGCGAAGCTCGTCGCCTTCGCCGTCATGGGTGACGAGCATGGCGAATTTGATCGTATCGATGAGGTCCCAGACGCGGTCCTGGTCGTGGCGTTGGCCCATGGCGGTTCTCCTGTTGTTGTCGATCCAACGGGCCGCCGAACCGCAGGTTCCCTGCCTGATTCCGCCATTGTCTGCCGGCCGCGTACCCGGCTAGGCTGGTGCCGCAAGTGGAACCGTCGGCGCGTTCGCGCGTAGCGCGAAGGGTGCCGGGGCTTTCACCTGCGCGCCCTTGCTTCACGTCTTCCGCACCCCGAGGATCAGTCATGGCCAAGCCAGCCGCCAAAGCCGCGTCCAAGAGCAGCTCGAAGAGTTCCGCGACGGGGAAGATCGTGAAATCCAGCCGGATCGATCTCGCCTCCAACACCAAGACCAAGGTGATCGGCCTGCTCAACGAGCGCCTTGCCGACGGCATCGATCTGGCGCTCGCCACCAAGCAGGCGCACTGGAACCTGAAGGGTCCGGGCTTCATCGCCGTCCATGAGATGCTGGACGGCTTCCGCGGAGAGCTCGACCTGCATGTTGACACCATGGCCGAACGCATTGCGCAGCTTGGCGGAATCGCGCTCGGCACGACGCAGACGACGGCGGCGTCCTCCTCGCTTTCGGCCTATCCGACCGAGATCGTCTCCGTGACGGACCATCTCGAGGCGCTGGTCGAGCGCTACGCCGATGCCGGCCACAAGGTCCGCGAGGCGATCGACGCCTGCGACGACGCCGGTGACGCCGACAGCGCCGACATCCTGACGGGCTATTCCCGCGCGCTCGACAAGTCGCTCTGGTTCCTGCAGTCGAACCTCTAAGCCGCGACGCGGCAAACCCGATGAGCTGCGCGCCATCGAAAACGTTGACGCGCGGCCGTCGCATGGGCTCTTAAGGGCCCGAGACCTTTTGGCCCGTGATATTCCGGCCGGGGCAGGTTCCCCGGCCTTTCTGCGTTCGAGCGAAGTGATGATGGACAAGACTTTCGAGCCGGCGGCCGTCGAGGCCCGGATCAGCAAGGCCTGGGACGAGGCCGGGGCCTTCAAAGCGGGCAGGGGCGCGGAGCCCGGCGCCGAGCCCTATTGCATCGTCATCCCGCCGCCGAACGTCACCGGCTCGCTGCATATGGGCCACGCGCTCAACAACACGCTGCAGGACGTGCTCTGCCGCTTCGAGCGCATGCGCGGCAAGGACGTGCTCTGGCAGCCGGGCACCGACCATGCCGGCATCGCCACCCAGATGGTCGTCGAGCGCAAGCTCGCCGCCGAGAACAAGACCGATCGCCGCACCATGGGCCGCGAGGCCTTCCTCGAGGAGGTCTGGCGCTGGAAGGAAGAATCGGGCGGCACGATCGTCAACCAGCTGCGCCGCCTCGGCGCCTCCTGCGACTGGTCGCGCGAGCGCTTCACCATGGACGAAGGGCTGTCGGCCGCCGTCCTCAAGGTTTTCGTCGGCCTGCACAAGCAGGGGCTGATCTATCGCGCCAAGCGGCTGGTGAACTGGGACCCGAAGTTCCAGACCGCGATCTCGGACCTCGAAGTGCTGCAGGTCGAGAAGACCGGCAGCTTCAAATGGGAGCGGGGCGGCGAAGAGCCCTTCGATGCCGCCAAGCTCGACAAGGTCCTGAACAAGGATCCGAACGGCCATCTCTACTATTTCGACTACCCGATCGAAGGCGATCCGACGAGCTTCATCACCGTCGCGACGACGCGGCCCGAGACCATGCTGGGCGATACCGGCATCGCCGTTCACCCGGACAACGAAAAGCTCGGGCATCTGATCGGCCGCAACGCCATCCTGCCGCTGGTCGGCCGCATCATCCCGATCGTGCCGGACGAATATGCCGACCCGGAGAAGGGCACTGGCGCGGTCAAGATCACTCCGGCCCATGATTTCAACGACTTCGAGGTCGGCAAGCGCCACAAGCTCGATATCGTCAATATCCTCGACGGTGAGGCGCGCATCATGCTCGCCGGCAACGAGGAGTTCCTCGCTGGCACCCAGCCGGAGGCCGAGACGCTGGCGCTCGACGGGCTCGATCGCTTTGCCGCCCGTCGCGCCGTCGTCGGCCTGATGGCAGCGCGCGGCCTCCTCGCCAAGGTCGAGCCGAACACCCATACCGTCCCGCATGGCGACCGTTCCGACGTCGTCATCGAGCCCTGGCTGACCGACCAGTGGTATGTCGACGTGAAGCCGCTGGCCGAGCGCTCGATCAAGGCCGTCCGCGACGGCCGCACCAAGTTCACGCCCGAGAACTGGACCAAGGTCTATTACGACTGGCTCGAGAACATCGAGCCCTGGTGCGTCTCGCGCCAGCTCTGGTGGGGCCACCAGATCCCGGCCTGGTACGGGCCGGATGGCGAGGTCTTCGTCGCCGAATCCGAGGCGGCCGCCCAGGCGCTCGCGGTGGGTCACTATGGCGGCCCTGTCGAGCTGAAGCGTGACGAGGACGTGCTCGACACCTGGTTCTCCTCGGCGCTCTGGCCCTTCTCGACGCTGGGCTGGCCGGAGGAGACGGCCGAGCTCAAGCGCTACTACCCGACCGCGACGCTCGTCACCGCCTTCGACATCATCTTCTTCTGGGTCGCCCGGATGATGATGATGGGCCTGAACTTCATGGACGAGGTGCCGTTCAAGGACGTCTACATCCACGCCATCGTTCGCGACGAGAAGGGCGCGAAGATGTCGAAGTCGAAGGGCAACGTCATCGATCCGCTGACGCTCGTCGACAAATATGGCGCCGACGCGCTGCGCTTCACGCTCGCCGCCATGGCGGCGCAAGGGCGCGACATCAAGCTCGCCACCTCACGCGTCGAGGGCTACCGCAACTTCGCGACCAAGATCTGGAACGCCGCGCGCTTCGCCGAGCTCAATGGCTGCCTGCGGGCTGAAGGCTTCGATCCGGCCTCCGTCAAGCAGCCGCTCAACCGCTGGATCCTCAGCGAGGCCGCTCAGGCGGCCGAGGAGATCGCGGCCGGCATCCCGAGCTTCAAGTTCAACGAGGCGGCGGGCGCAGCCTATCGCTTCGTCTGGAACCAGTTCTGCGACTGGTATCTGGAGCTCGCCAAGCCGGTGCTGCAAGGGGACGGCGTCGATGCCGCCGCCCGCGCCGAGACGCAGGCGACAGTGGCTTACGTCATCGACCTGATCTGCCAGCTGCTGCACCCCTTCATGCCGTTCCTGACCGAGGAGCTCTGGGCGCAGAAGGCCGAGGCCGGCGCCCCGCGCAAGCTTGCCGCTGGCGACGCCTCTCTGGTGTGTCTGACGCGCTGGTCGGACCTCGCGGCGCTCAAGGATGCGGCGGCCGAGGCCGAGATCGGCTTCGTCGTCGATCTCATCTCCGACATCCGCTCGGTTCGCTCGGAGGTGAACGTCCCCGCCGGCACGCAGGCGCCGCTCGTCCTGGTGAACGCCTCCGCCGCTACCAGGGCGACCATCGAGAGCTGGCGGCCGATGATCGAGCGCCTCGCGCGCGTTTCCGACATCGCCTTCGAGGCGGCGGCCCCGGCGCAGTCCGCACAGATCATCGTGCGCGGCGAGGTGGCGGCGCTGCCGCTCGCCGGGCTGATCGATCTCGATGCCGAGCGCTCGCGCCTCGCCAAGGAGCTCGGCAAGCTCGACCAGGACATCATGGTCGTCGAGAAGAAGCTCGGCAATCCTGATTTCATGGCCCGCGCGCCGGAGGAGATCGTCGAGGAGAACCGGGACCGCAAGGCTGCGGCAGAAGCGCGCAAGCTCAAGATTCAGGAAGCGCTGACGCGTCTCTCCTGAAGAGCGACGCATTCCGGCCACGGCGTTGTCGTCAAATTGACGCTGAGCGAAGAGAGGACTCGCATTCTCTCGTCGACCTCTATTAGATGCGCCCGACGCAAATCCGCCATGCACCTGCGTGGCGGCGGAAGGACCGGCTGTTCAGGACCCATGCTCAAGCGAGCCTATGACTGGTGCGTGTCCTACGCATCCCATCCCGCGGCCCCCTGGCTGCTCTTCGCGCTCACCTTCGTCGAAAGCTCGGTCAGCCCGTTGCCGCCGATCCCGTTGCTTTTGCCGATGTGCATCGCGCGGCCGGATCGGGCCTGGTTCTATGCCGGCATCTGCTCGCTCGGCGCGGTGCTCGGCGGCTATCTCGGCTACGCCATCGGCGCGCTGCTCTATGACTCGCTTGGCTCCTGGCTGATCAGCCTCTACGGCCTCCAGGACAAGGCCGCCCATCTGATCTCGACCTCGCAGGACTACTGGTTCTGGGTGCTGGTGACGAAGGGCCTGACCCCGATTCCGTTCAAGATCGTCACGATCATGTCCGGCTTCCTCCATTTCGACCTGTGGAAGTTCACGGTCGGCATGGTGGTCTCTCGCGCGACCTTCTTCCTGATGATCGCGGTGGCGCTGCGCTACTACGGCGACGATATCCGCATCTTCATCGAGAAGCACCTGCCGATGGCGGCGTTGTCCCTACTGGTGATTGTGGTCGGCGGTTTCTTCGTCCTGCCGATGGTGCTGTAACACATCCTCAGCTCGTCGGACCCTTCGATATTTGTGACATCGTCGCAACAGTCTCAGGGGAACGGTAACCACTGCCACCCGTACCGCCGCAATCGCCGCGAAGCCGCCACAAACCAAGCTCAGCACAACGACGCGTTAAGTCCCTGAGATATAGACAAAACGGGACAAAACGCGCCGGCAGGGAAATGGTTCCACGCTGGGGCAGGGTTTCGGGGCGGCACATTGCTCCCGACACGGCCCGCATGGCAGATTTTGCCGGGCCGGAACCGGGGGGATGAAGGCGAAGCGATGGACGCGCGGGTGTTCGACAAGTCTAAGCTACCGAGCCGCCATGTGAGCGTTGGCCCCGCCAAGGCGCCGCATCGCTCTTACTATTACGCGATGGGCATGACCGCGAAGCAGATCGCGCAGCCCTTCGTCGGCGTCGCCTCCTGCTGGAACGAGGCCGCCCCCTGCAACATCTCCCTGATGCGCCAGGCCCAGGCCGTGAAGAAGGGCGTGGCTTCCGCTAGCGGCACGCCGCGCGAATTCTGCACCATCACCGTCACCGACGGCATCGCCATGGGCCACCAGGGCATGAAGTCGTCGCTCGCCTCGCGTGAAGTCATTGCCGACTCGGTCGAGCTCACCATGCGCGGCCACTGCTACGATGCGCTGGTCGGGCTCGCCGGCTGTGACAAGTCGCTGCCTGGCATGATGATGGCGATGGTCCGGCTCAACGTGCCCTCGATCTTCATCTATGGCGGCTCGATCCTGCCCGGTAATTTCAAGGGCCGTCCGGTCACCGTCCAGGATGTGTTCGAGGCCGTTGGCAAGCATTCGGTCGGTGCGATGTCGGACGAGGACCTGAAGGAGCTCGAGGAGGTCGCTTGCCCGTCCTCCGGCTCCTGCGGCGCCCAGTTCACCGCCAACACCATGGCGACCGTTGCCGAGGCGATCGGCCTGGCGCTGCCCTATAGCTGTGGCGCGCCGGCGCCCTACGATGTGCGCGACACCTTCTGCTACACCGCCGGCGAGATGGTGATGGAGCTGATCGCGCGGAACATCCGCCCGCGCGACATCGTCACCCGCAAGGCGCTCGAGAACGCCGCCATGGTCGTCGCCGCGACGGGCGGCTCGACCAATGGCGCGCTCCACCTGCCGGCGATCGCGCATGAATGCGGCATCGATTTCGACCTCTTCGAGGTCGCCGAGATCTTCAAGAAGACGCCTTACATCGCGGATCTGAAGCCCGGCGGAAAATATGTCGCCAAGGACATGTTCGAGGTCGGCGGTATCCCGCTCGTGATGAAGAGCCTGCTCGACGCCGGCTACCTCCATGGCGACTGCATGACCGTCACCGGCCGCACCATTGCCGAGAACATAGCTTCGGTGAAATGGAACGACCAGCAGGATGTCGTCTACCGCGCCGACAAGCCGATCACCGTGACCGGTGGTGTGGTCGGCCTGCAGGGCAACCTCGCCCCTGAGGGCGCGATCGTGAAGATCGCCGGCATGCCCGAGGACAAGCTCGTCTTCACCGGCCCGGCGCTTTGCTTCGACTGCGAGGAGGATGCCTTCGAGGCCGTCAAGAACCGGACCTACAAGGAAGGCGACGTCATCGTCATCCGGTACGAGGGCCCCAAGGGCGGTCCCGGTATGCGCGAGATGCTGTCGACCACCGCCGCTCTCTACGGCCAGGGCATGGGCGACAAGGTCGCGCTCATCACCGATGGCCGCTTCTCGGGAGCGACGCGCGGCTTCTGCGTCGGCCATGTCGGTCCCGAGGCTGCCGTCGGCGGGCCGATCGGCCTGATCCGCGACGGCGACATCATTGAGCTCGACGCCATCACAGGAAAGCTCGCAGTCCGCCTTTCTGATGCCGAACTTGCGGCGCGTCGTAACGACTGGAAGCCTAGGAAGACCGACTACAACTCCGGAGCGCTATGGAAATACGCGCAAACGGTTGGCTCCGCCAAAGGCGGCGCCGTGACTCACCCAGGAGGGGCGGCCGAAACCCATTGCTATGCGGATATCTAGCTCGACCATAGCTTGTCTGCTGCTGCTCGCTGGCCCTCTGGCCGCCCAGGCGCAGGACGTTCCCGGAAGCCGGCTGCCGCCGCTGCCGCCGCGCGCGATTCCGGAAGCGCCGCTGCCTGATCCCGACGACGATCTGGCGCGCGATCCCGGCCCGGCCACGATCAAGCCCGCCCCGAACACCCCGACCGCGCATTCGGCCTTGCCGCTCGTTCCCTTCAGCAGCGCCCGCGATGCGCTGCGCGCCTGGATGCGCGACTCCTCCGCCGGAAACCAGGCTGGCGCCGTGCGGGCGCTCGAATATGCGGCCTCGCAGGGCCATCTGACCGCCCAGTACAAGCTCGGCAAGATCTACGCCGAAGGCGAGGGCGTTCCCGCCAATGATCTCAAGGCCTTCGAGTATTTCTCGAAGATCGCGGACGAAAATGCCGACGCCATCCCCGGCACCGCCGAGGGCCGGATGGTCGGCAGCGCCTTCGTCGCGCTCGGCAGCTATTTCTCGGACGGGATCAAGGGCTCCTACGTCAAGCCCAACCCTGACCGTGCCTTCGACATGTTCCACTACGCCGCCTCTTATTTCGGAGACCCGGACGGCCAGTACAATCTCGCCCGGCTCTACATGAAGGGGCAGGGCACCACCCGGGATGCGCGCCAGGCGGCCCGCTGGATGAAGCTCGCTGCCGAGAAGGGCCATGCGCCTGCCCGCGCGGCTTTCGGCGAGATGCTGATCCGCGGTGGCGAGGGCGTGCCGCGCCAGCCGGTGCTCGGGCTGATGTGGCTGGCGCTCGCCCGCGAGGGCGCGGACCCGGTCCGCGAATCCTGGATCCTCGAGCGTCACGATGCCGCCTTCGCAGCGGCCTCCGCGACGGATCGTTCGGCTGCGCTTGCCCTGGTCGAGCGTCAGCAGGTCGCCGGAGCGCGAGCCGCAGCCGCGCCGACGCCGCGCTGAGGGGACTTAACGCGTCATGCTCGGGCTCGACCCGAGCATCTCAGGCCCGAGGCCCTAGCGTATTTCCGTCATGAGATTCTCGGGTCTGCGCTTCGTTGCGCCCGAGAATGACGAACGCCGTCAGGCCGCCAGATCCACCATCACAGGCACATGGTCCGAAGGCTTGTCCCAGCCGCGGACATGCTTGGCGATCGTGACGCCCGCCAGCTTGTCGGCTGCCTGCGGCGAAAGCAGCAGATGGTCGATGCGGATGCCGTTGTTCCGCTGCCAGGCGCCGGCCTGATAATCCCAGAAGCTGTAGAGGCCGCCGGCATCGGTCGTCGCCCGCACCGCCTCGGTCAGGCCGAGGTTGATGAGCCCGCGGAAGGCTGCGCGCGTGCGCGGCAGGAACAGCGCGTCGCTGACCCAGGCGCCCGGATCGCGTGCATCACGCGGCTCAGGGATCACGTTGTAGTCGCCAGCCAGCACCAGCGGCTCCTCATGCTCCAGCAGCATCCGGGCGTGGGCGGTCAGCCGCTGCATCCAGCCGAGCTTGTAGGGATACTTCTCGGTGTTGGGCGGATTGCCGTTCGGCAAGTAGATCGAGGCCAGCCGCACCACGCCGAAGCCCGTCGGCAGCACGCCCTCGATATAGCGCGCCTGCTCGTCGCCATCGTCGCCGGGCAGGCCGCGCCGGACGTCCTCCAGACGGTGCCGGCTCAGGATGGCGACGCCGTTGAAGGTCTTCTGCCCATGGGTCTCGACATGCCAGCCGGCCGCCTCGATCTCGGCACGCGGGAAGTCGGCATCCAGGCACTTGATCTCCTGCAGGCAGAGCGCATCGGGCTCGGCCTCCTTCAGGAAATCGAGCAGATGGCCGAGCCGCTGGCGGACCGAGTTGACGTTCCAGGTGGCGATACGCACGAGACGCTCCGATTTAGACGGACGGCAGGGTAAGCGGCACATGCACGATGGCAAGTCGCTTTGGCCGATCAATAAAAAAACTCCCCGCATCGCTGCGGGGAGTCCTTGTCCGCTATCGCGGTGTCGCCTGCCGTCAGGGGCAGTAACGCACCACGCCGCCGGCGCCGATATAGGTGCCGGTCTCGGGGTTGTAGCTGCGGAAGCGACGCGAGCAGTAAGCCACGGCGTCGACATCCTCGATGCCATAGACCGGGGCCGGAGCAGGGGCGTAATAAACCGGCGGCGGGGGCGCTGCGAGCGCGCCGGCCGCAAGAGCGCCGCCGATGATGCCCGCCGCGATGCCGGCGCCGACGGCCGGGCCGCGGCGATAGCCGCCATAATAGCGCGGGCCATAATAGCCGTAGCGGCGATACTGCACGGTCTGCACGAGCTGGCTGCCATCCTTCGCAATGGCGATCGCTGCAGCGCCACCGGTCAGCGGCGCGGCCGTTGCCGGCGCGGCAAGGGCGGCTGTGGCCGCCAGAGCGGCGGCGACGACAAGCGTCCTGATCATGACGAAACTCCTCTGCTGTCCCATGCGAGTGGAACAGAGCCTGCTCCCCCGGTCGGATTCGAATGTAGCGATCTGTCGACCCGAGGGAAAGACTAGCCCCGAATCTCGGCGCAATTACGCCGTCACATCATTGTCGCTGGACATCCTGAAAGCAGGTAGGGTTGCCTTGCGCCAGCGCGCGTTCCTCGCCATCTACCGCTGCATTGCACCAGAATCGCATCATCTATTCGAAGGACCAGGAACAACCCATGCCGCATCCCGGCGATTCGTCCGAGACTTTCCGCCTGGCCGCGATGCGGCCTCTGCCTGCGCTGATCTTCTCCTCGCGCTGGCTGCAGCTGCCGCTCTATATCGGCCTCATCGTCGCGCAGTGCGTCTATGTTTTCCTGTTCCTCAAGGAGCTGTGGCACCTCGTCACCCACGCCTTCGATTTCAGCGAGCAGCAGATCATGCTGGTCGTCCTGGGCCTGATCGACGTGGTGATGATCTCGAACCTGCTGATCATGGTGATCGTCGGCGGCTACGAGACCTTCGTCTCGCGGCTGCGGCTCGAAGGCCATCCCGATCAGCCGGAATGGCTCAGCCACGTCAACGCCAGCGTGCTCAAGATCAAGCTCGCCATGGCGATCATCGGCATCTCCTCGATCCACCTGCTGCGGACTTTCATCGAGGCCGGCAATATCGGCATCGCGGGCAGGACGGCCAATTACACCGAGAGCGGCGTCCTGCTGCAGACGCTGATCCACGTCGTCTTCATCCTGTCGGCCATCGGCATCGCCTGGGTCGACCGCATGACGGTGCCGGCGAGCAAGGGGCACTGAGGGCCCCAGCCCCGATACTCCGTCATTGCGAGGAGCGAAGCGACGAAGCAATCCAAGGGGACATAGAGTGCTGCCGCCCCTGGATTGCTTCGCTGCGCTCGCAATGACGAGAAGAGGAGCTCTCTACTGCCCGCGACCTGTCCGCGCCGCGAAGCGGATCGCTTCTTCGGCCGCGCGGAACAGCGCCTTGGCCTTGTTGATGCACTCCTCCTGCTCGGCGGCAGGGTTGGAATCGTAGACGATGCCGGCGCCGGCCTGGACATGCATGCGCCCATCCTTGACCACCGCCGTACGCAGCACAATGCAGGTGTCCATCTCGCCATTGGCACCGAAATAGCCGATGCAGCCGGCATAGGCCCCGCGCGCATCGCGCTCCAGCTCGTCGATGATCTCCATCGCCCGGACCTTCGGCGCGCCCGAGACGGTGCCTGCCGGGAAACCGGCGATCAGCGCCGAGAGCGCATCGTGCTTGGGACCGATCGTGCCCTCGACATTCGAGACGATGTGCATGACCTGGCTGTAGCGCTCGATGAAGAAGGAATCGGTCACCTGGACAGTGCCGATCTTCGCGACGCGCCCGACATCGTTGCGGCCGAGATCGAGCAGCATCAGATGCTCGGCGCGCTCCTTCGGGTCGGCCAGCAGCTCCTCGGCCAGCGCCTGGTCCTCGGCTTCAGTCGCGCCGCGCCGGCGCGTGCCGGCGATCGGCCGGATCGTGACCGTGTCGTCGCGCAGCCGGACCAGGATCTCCGGGCTCGAGCAGACGATCTGGAAACCGCCGAAATCGAGATAGCAGAGGAAGGGCGCCGGGTTGACCCGCCGCAGCGCCCGGTAGAGCGCGAAGGGTGGCAAGGCGAAGGGCGCCTCGAAGCGCTGAGACAGCACGACCTGGAAGATGTCGCCGGCGCGGATGTACTCCTTCGCCTTCGCGACCATGTCGAGATATTCGGCCTCGCTTGTGTTCGAGATGGTGGCCGGCTCGGGCAGGTTAGCGATGTCGATCTCGGCCTCGGCGGGGAGGGGCCCCTCCAGCGCGCTGACCACGGCCTCCAGCCGCTCCTGCGCCTGCTCATAGGCCTGCCGAGGGCTGGTACCCGGACGGTGCCTGACCGGCGTCACGACATGGATCTCGTCGCGCACCGAATCGAACACCACCATCAGCGTCGGCCGCGTCAGGATGGCGTCGGGCACGCCCGTTCCCGTCTCCTTGGGATCGGGCAGCCGCTCCATCAGCCGCACCATGTCGTAGCCGAGATAGCCGAAGACGCCGGCCGCCATCGGCGGCAGGCCCTCAGCCTCGGGGATCATGCTCTCGTCGAGCAGCGCGCGCAGGCTCTCGAAGGCCGGGCGCGGATCGGGCAGGAAATCCTCGCCCAGCGCCGGGCGGCAGAGCGAGGCCTCGCCGTGATGACAGCGCCAGATCAGGTCCGGCTCCAGCCCGATCATCGAATAGCGACCGCGCACCGCGCCGCCCTCGACCGATTCGAGCAGGAAGGCGGGGCCGGTCGTGGCGTGCCGGAGCTTCAGGAAGGCGGCGACCGGCGTCTCGCAATCGCCGACCAGAACCTGGCGCAGCAGCTGCGGTTCGCCGGCCTCATAGACCTGCGCGAAGCGCTCGAAGGTGTCGAGGGGCTGCATCGTCAATTCTGCGCCCCGCCCGTGGCATTGCGGAAGGCGGCCTCGTTGATGCGGACGCCGAGCTGCGACTGCCGGAAGGCGACGTATTGCAGCAGGATGTCCTCGCTCACGCTGGAAGTCAGCACGCGCTCGAAATTCCCGGCTTCCTGCGTCGTCCGGACATAGGGCGCGACGGTGGCCGTCTCGACCTTGAACAGCACGCGCCCGCCATCCTGGCCGGCCGCCGAGCTGCTCTTGCCCGCCGCCGTGCCGAAGACCTGGGCGACGACGCCGGCCGGAAGCTCGGCGCGCTGGTCCTGCCGACCGATATCGGCCGCGGTCTCGATCGTGAGTCCGGCGGAGGCCGCGACGACATCGAAGGTCTCGCCCTTGTCGAGCCGCTCGACCAGCTCACGCGCCTTGGCGGAGAGCTTCGCGGCGGTCTCGTCCGCGCGCCACTGCTTCTCGACCTCGGCCTTGACCTCGTCGAAGCCGCGATCACGCGCCGGGTCGATCTTGGTGACGTCGAACCAGACATAGCCGCTGTCGCGGGGCAGGCGGATCGCCTCGTTGTCGACGCCGATATCCGAGCGGAAGATCCCCTGCAGCGTCGGGTCGCCGCCGGACAGAGGCTCTTCCTGCGTGCCGTCCGGCTTGGCGAGGGTCGCGCTCATCGGGCCGGCGCTGCGCAGCGTCAGGCCGAACTCCTTGGCGATCTCGGCGAGCGGCCGGGCGCCGGCGCGCTGATCTTCGATCTTGTCGTGCAGTTCGGTGATCCGGCTGGAGGCGCGGCCGGTCGCGATCTCCTGCTTCACCTCGGCCGCGACGTCCTCGAAGGGGCGCACCTGCGCGACGTTCACCGTCGGGACGCGCAGCAGCACCGTTCCGAAGGCGCTCGTGACGGGCGCGCTCACGGCTCCCTGCTCCAGCACGAAGGCGGCGTCGCGCACGGCCGGGTCGAAGATCTGCTCGCGGGTGAAGGTGCCGAGCGTCAGGTCGTTGAAGGCGACGTTCCGCTCGGTCGCGATCTCGTCGAAGGTCTCGCCGGCATCGATCTTGGCCTTGGCGGCCTGGGCCTCCTCGGCGTTCGGGAAGCCGATCTGCTGGACGGTCCGGGTCTCGGCCGTGGTGAAGCGCTGCGCCTTCAGCGCCTCATAGCGGGCCTTGGCCTCCTCATCGGTGACCTTGGCCGGGTCCGCCAGGGTCTCGGCCGTGATTGCGAGGATGTCGGCCGTGCGGAATTCAGGCGCGCGGAAGGCGATCTTGCGGTCGTTGAAGAAGGTCTTGAGCTGGTCTTCGGTCGGCGCCGCGATCTCGCCCGCCGCGCTCGCCGGCATGCGGGCGAAGGTGATCGAGCGCTTCTCGTTGCGCAGGCGGCTGCCAAGCTCCTGCAGCGCGAGGGGCGCGCTGAGTCCGCCGATCAGCATCTCGCCGAGCTGCTGGCGCAGGATGGTGGCGCGCTGGAGCGCGACATAGCTCTGCTCGGTATAGCCGTTCGAGCGCAGCAGCTCGTTGAAGCGGGCGGCGGAAAACTGGCCCGAGGCGTCCCGGAAGACCTGATCGTCGAAGATCAGGTTGCGGATCGTTTCGTCGGAGACCGCAAGGCGCATGCCCTGCGCCGTCTGGTCGAGCGTCGCCTCGCTGAGCAGCCGCGACAGCACCTGCCGATCGATGCCATAGGCGCGCGCCATCTCCGGCGAGATCTGCCGGCGCTGCTGGCGCGTCAGGTTCTGTATCTCGTTCTGATAGGCCGTGCGCATCTGCTCGAGGCCGATCTCGGTCTTGCCGATCTTCGCCACCTCGTTGCGGCCATAGCCGCGGAAGATGTCGCCCACGCCCCAGATCGCGAAGGAGATGATGAGGAAGCCGAACATGATGGCGATGATCAGCTTTCCGAGGAAACCCTGACCCGCCTTGCGGATGCCCTGCATCATCATGGAAGCTGTCTTTCCTGACCCTGTTCGTGGCGCGCCGGCGTGCCCGCGCGCGTTTTGCGGCGCTGCTTATAGGAACCGGCGGCGAAAGCCGCAATCGCCGTGGCGGAATCGTGTTTCGCCGTCGCATGCGATTGCGGCGCGGGCTGGGCGTTGATACAGCGCCAGCAAAGCATTTCGGAGGATCGACGTGACGCGCAGCATCAAGCCGCTAGTGGCCGGAAACTGGAAGATGAACGGCCTCAAGGCCGATCTCGCCATCGCAACCGAAGTCGCCAGAGGCTATGACGCGGCGCTGAAGCAGGCGGTCGACCTCGCCATCTGCCCGCCCGCGACGCTGCTCTTCACGACCTCGGCCGCCCTGATCGGGGCGCGGATTGCCACTGGCGGGCAGGATTGCAGCACGCAGGACGCCGGCGCCTTCACGGGCGAAGTCTCGGCCACGATGGTGGCCGATGCCGGCGCGCGCTTCTGCATCGTCGGCCATTCCGAGCGCCGCACGCTCCATGGCGAGAACAACGCCACCGTCAAGGCCAAGGCCGAGGCCGCGCATCGGGCGATGCTGGTGCCGATCGTCTGCGTCGGTGAGACGAGGGAGGAGCGCGAGGCCGGCAAGGCGCTCGCCGTGGTGAAGAAGCAGCTTCGCGGCTCGGTGCCCGAAGGCTCGACCCCGGAGACGCTCGTCGTCGCCTATGAACCAGTCTGGGCCATCGGCACGGGGCTGACACCCACCGCCGCCGACGTCGCCGAGATGCATGCGGCGATCCGCACCGAGCTCGCCCGCCTGCTCGGCAAGGCGCCGGCTGCCGGCATCCGGCTGCTCTATGGCGGCTCGGTGAAGGCCTCCAACGCAGCCGAGCTGATGAACGTCGCCCATGTCGACGGCGCGCTCGTCGGCGGTGCGAGCCTCAAGGCCGAGGAGTTTCTCGCCATCGCTCGCGCCTGCACGGCCTGAGCCTTCGCGAAACGGGCCGCGCCGCAGGGGTGGCGCTGCCCGCAGACGCATGCTATGTGCCCCGCCGAATTCGTCTCGACCTTCGAGGAGGAGCGGGTGGCCCTTGCCGGTTGCCCGCCCTATGCCCATTTCGTGAGATCATGCAGAACGTTCTCATCGTCATCCACCTGATTATCGTCGTCGCGCTCGTCGGCGTCGTGTTGCTGCAGCGCTCCGAAGGCGGCGGCCTCGGCATGGGCTCGAGTGGCGGTGGTGGCGTCGGCGGCTTCATGACTGGCCGCGGCCAGGCCAATGCGCTGACGCGGGCGACGGCGATTCTCGCCGGCCTGTTCTTCCTGACCTCCATCATTCTCGCGGTGATGGCGACGCATGGCCGCGTCCAGCGCTCGATCATCGACGGCGCCCCGGGCACGACCGCGCCGGCTGCTCCGGGCGCGCCCGCCGCGCCGAGCGCCCCGAATGCCGGCGGCGTGCTCGACCAGCTGCGCCAGATGCAGAATCAATCCCAGGGCGGCGCGCAGCCGCCGACGCCGCCAGCGGCGCCGCAACAGTAAGCCGATCAGGGGCCGGGCGACCGGCCCTTCTCTTTTGTGTGGGATGAGGCCGGGCGACCGGCCTTATTCTTTGTGGACAAGCGCACAGGGCAAGGCGGGACTGCTCTGCACGCGCTTAGCGAATCGAACCCGTGGCGATAGAGGTGAACCCCCATGACGCGGTATGTTTTCATCACCGGCGGCGTGGTGTCCTCGCTTGGCAAAGGCCTGGCGTCGGCGGCTCTCGCAGCCCTCCTGCAGGCGCGTGGCTACAAGGTCCGCCTGCGCAAGCTCGATCCCTATCTCAACGTCGATCCGGGCACGATGAGCCCGTATCAGCACGGCGAGGTCTTCGTCACCGATGACGGCGCCGAGACCGACCTCGACCTTGGCCATTACGAGCGCTTCACCGGCCGGCCCTGCAACCGGGGCGACAACATCACCACCGGCCGCATCTACATGGACATCCTGACCCGGGAGCGGCGCGGCGATTATCTCGGCGCGACCATCCAGGTCGTCCCGCACGTCACGAACGCCATCAAGGAATTCGTGCTGACCGGCAATGAAGGCTACGACTTCACCCTGGTCGAGATCGGCGGCACGGTCGGCGACATCGAGAGCCTGCCCTTCCTGGAATCCATTCGCCAGATCAGCCAGCAGCTCCCGCGCGGCCAGTGCATCTTCACGCATCTGACGCTGCTGCCCTATATCCCGACGGCCGGCGAGCTGAAGACCAAGCCGACCCAGCACTCGGTCGCCGAGCTGCGCTCGATCGGCATCCAGCCGGATATCCTGCTCTGCCGCACGGATCGCGAGATCCCGCGCGAGGAGCGGCGCAAGCTGGCGCTGTTCTGCAATGTCCGCGAGACGGCGGTCATCGAAGCCCGCGACGTCGCCTCGATCTACGACGTGCCGCTCTCCTACCATGCCGAGGGGCTGGACAACGAAGTGCTCGCCGCTTTCGGCATGCCGACCGAGCCCGAGCCCGACATCTCGAACTGGCGCCGCATCTCCGATCGCGTGAAGAACCCCGAGGGCGAGGTCACCATCGCCGTCGTCGGCAAGTACACCGGCATGAAGGACGCCTATAAGTCCCTCATCGAGGCACTGACGCATGGCGGCATCGCCAACAACGTCAAGGTCCACCTCGACTGGATCGAGTCAGAGGTCTTCGAGAAGGAGGACCCGGCGCCCTTCCTCGAGCATGTCCACGGTATCCTGGTGCCGGGCGGCTTCGGTCATCGCGGTGCCGAGGGCAAGATCAAGGCCGCGACCTTCGCCAGGCAGCGCAAGGTGCCGTATTTCGGCATCTGCTTCGGCATGCAGATGGCGGTGATCGAGGCGGCTCGCTCGCTCGCCGGCATCGAGAAGGCGAATTCGACCGAGTTCGGCCCGGCCGAGGAGCCCGTTGTCGGCCTGATGACCGAATGGATGCGCGGCAACGAGCTGGAACAGCGCGCGGCCGACGGCAATCTCGGCGGCACGATGCGGCTCGGCGCCTATACGTCGGAGCTCATGCCCGACACCAAGATCGCGAAGATCTACGGCTCGACCGAGATCTCCGAGCGCCATCGCCACCGCTACGAGGTCAATATGGGCTATCGCGAGCGGCTGGAGGCCCAAGGCCTGCGTTTCTCCGGCCTCTCGCCGGACGGTCTGCTGCCGGAGACGGTCGAGTACACCCAGCATCCCTGGTTCATCGGCGTGCAGTACCACCCGGAGCTGAAGTCGCGCCCCTTCGAGCCGCATCCGCTCTTCGCGAGCTTCATCGAGGCGGCCGTCGTCCAGAGCCGCCTGGTCTGAGCGGCTCTTCGGTTGCCCGAGCCCGCCGTAGGCGCTGCGCGCCTGCGGCTGATCAAGCTTTGCATCCCAGCTTTAGATGATGGCAGGCTGAACCGCTTCCGCCAGCTTCCGTGCTATTGGACAGCTCCTCGCGTTTAGTGAGAAGCTGCAACGTCGGATTGGCTGGGGGCAGGGCGGCATGACGATCTCGATGGCGGGTCTGCCCGCATTTCTTCTCTACTTCGTCGTGGGCGTTGCGCTGATCGTCGCATTCGCAGCGGTGTATCTGCGCATGACCATGCATGACGAGATCGCACTGATCCGCGCCGGCAATCTCTCGGCAGTGATCGCTTTCGGCGGCAATCTCATTGGCTTCGCGCTGCCGCTTGAAAAGGCGATCGCACAGGCTAGCAGCATCGCCGACTGCGTGCTCTGGGCGGTAGCGGCCATGATCATCCAGTTCGCGGCCTATGGCTTGGCGCGCCTGCTGAGTCCGGATCTCTCCAAGAAGATCGAGGAAGACCGTTTGTCCGCGGCGGCGATGCTCGCCGTGATCGCGATCATCTCCGGGACGCTGGCGGCGGCCAGCATGACGGTGTGAGGCCGCGATGAAGCGCTCGACGCAGATCGGTCTGGCCGCAGCGGGTGTCCTCATGGTCGCGACCGTCTGGTCACTGACGGGCGAGGATGCTGAGGAGAACCTCGTCTACAACAGTCTGAGCGACTGCCGGGCCGGCGGCCAGCTCAGCGCGCAGCAATGCGAGACGGCGTTCTCCGAGGCTGCCGCCGCTCGCCTCAAGGATGCGCCCAAATACCGCAACCAGAGCGAATGCGAGGCGCAGTACGGCGCCAACGGCTGCAGCACGGCCAATATCGGCGGCGCGCAGTTCTTCATCCCCGCGCTCGCCGGCTTCATGCTGGCGCGGGGCCTTTCCGGCGCGCAGGCGCAGCCGCTGCTGCCGCCGACGACCGCCGCATGCCCGCCCGGGTCGCAACAGCCGGAATGCCAGCAGGCGCGTAGCAGCTCTTCGTCGAGTTCTTCCGGCGGTGGTGGAGGCTCCGGCAGCAGCCGCTCGCGCGCCTATTCGACGACGAACGGCCGCGGCCTGACTGCGGCCTTTGCCGGCGGCGCACGCAGCGCCAGCGTCGCGACCACAAGCACCTCCTCGCGCGGCGGCTTCGGCTCCTTTGCGCGTTCCTTCTCCTCGTCCTCCTCGTCCTGAGATGCGCCGCATCGCGATCGCGCCGCGCCCGGACTGGACCGAACAGGTCGAGCGGCTGGGCTTCGCCTTCCACACCATCGATGGCGAGACCTATTGGGACGAGAGCGCCGCCTTCGCCTTCACGCTGGAGGAGATCGAGCGCGACATCGAGGCGCCCTCCGAGGCCATCGAGCAGCTCTGCTTCGCCTTCATCGAGAAGGCGCTCGCGAGCGAGGAGACGCTGACGCGGCTCGCGATCCCGGCTGCGCATTGGGACTATATCCGCGACAGCTGGCAGCGCGGAGAGCGCAACCTCTATGGCCGGCTCGACCTCGCCTATGACGGGCGTGGCCCCGCCAAGCTCCTCGAATACAATGCCGATACACCGACGGCACTGTTCGAATCGAGCGTGGTGCAGTGGGACTGGCTCGAGCAGGGCATGGCGCGCGGCGTGCTGCCTCGAGGAGCCGACCAGTTCAACTCGCTGCACGAGCGGCTGATCGCGGCCTTCCAGGGTCTGCGCCAGCCCTCGCCCTATCGCCTGCATCTCACCTGCGTCGAGGGCAGCGCCGAGGACAAGGGCACGGTGGACTATCTGATGGACTGCGCCGTGCAGGCCGGGCTGGATGTGCGCTTCAGCTTCATCGAGGAGATCGGCCTGCTGACGGACGGCCGCTTCTGCGATGGCGCCAACCAGCCGATCGAGACCCTGTTCAAGCTCTATCCCTGGGAGTGGATGTTCCGCGAGCAATATGGCCCGGCGCTTGCCGGCTCGCGCTGTCAGTTCGTCGAGCCGCCGTGGAAGGCGCTGCTCTCCAACAAGGGCTTGCTCGCCTGTCTCTGGGAGATGGAGCCCGGCCACCCGAATCTGCTGCCGGCATTCTTCGAGGGTGATCCGCGCTGCGCGACGCTGGCCGCCAGGCATGTTCGCAAGCCGCTCTATTCGCGCGAGGGCGCGAACGTCACGCTGCTCGAACGCGGCAAGGTGCTGGACAGCGACGACGGTCCCTATGGCGCCGAAGGCCATGTGCTGCAGGATGCAGCGCTGAACCTGTTCTCGGAGGACGGCAAATATGCGGTGCTGGGCTCCTGGCTTGTGGCTTCACAGCCCTGCGGCCTGTGCCTGCGCGAGGATGCCTCGCCGATTACCAAGAACACGTCGCGCTTTCTGCCGCACTTCATTGAGCCCTGAGGGCGACGGACATGACCGCGACGTGAAGTCTTGCTAGATTCACGTCCCGATACGCCTGTCGAAAGAGTCTGCCCATGCCCGCCACTGCGCCATCGCCCCGCGGCCTCGACCATCTCGTCATCGGCGTCCGCGACCTTCACGCCGCCGGCCAGTTCTATGAAAAGCTCGGCTTCCGGGTCGGCGCCCGAAATCGCCATCCCTGGGGCACCGAGAATCGCATCGTCCAGTTCCCGGGTTCCTTCCTGGAGCTGGTCGCGGTTGCGGACGAGGCGGCGATCCCGGCCCATGGCGAGCGCCTGTTCTCCTTCGGCGCCTTCGTGCGCGACGCGCTCGCCAACCAGGGCGAGGGGCTCTCCATGCTGGTGCTGGAAAGCACCGACGCGAAAGCCGATGCCGCTGCCTTCAAAGAAGCGGGCATCGGCGATTACGCGCCCTTCTTCTTCGAGCGGCGCGGCCAGCGACCGGATGGCAGCGAGGTGCGCGTCGCATTCGAGCTCGCCTTCGCCGCCGATTCGCGCGCGCCTGAATGCGGCTTCTTCGTCTGCCAGCAGCTCGAGCCGCAGAATTTCTGGAATCCGGAATTCCAGCGCCACGCCAATGGCGCGACCGCGCTGACCTCGGCGGTGATGCTGGCCGAGGACCCGGCGGCGCACCGCGCCTTCCTGACGGAGTTCACCGGCGGCGCCGAGGTGCTGGAAGGCAACGAGGATTACGTCCTCGCTCTGCCGCGCGGGCGCATCGACGTGCTCGATCCGGAAGCGGGGCAGGGCGCCTACCATGTCGAGCCGGACACGACGCCCGCCCGCTTCCTCGGCTTCTGCGTCTCGGTGCCGGATCTGAATGCCGTGGCGGAGCGCCTGACCGAGGCCGAGATTCCGTTCCAGACCGGCGAAGAGCGCCTCTTCGTTCCGGCCGAGGCGGCCTATGGCTGCATGATCGCCTTCGAGCAGGGCTGAACCCGGCAGACCGGGCTCAGGTCTCGGCCTCAACCTTGGCCGGAGGCAGGGCGGCCAGCAGGCCGATCAGCGCGCGGTCATGCAGCACGACCATGCGCTCCTTCGGTTTCAGCCAGATGGCGGCGTCCTCGATCGTCTCGGCATCGACGAGCTTGGCCTGTGCCACGGCCCGGTCCGGCTCGATCTCGCCGCGCCGGCGCGACTGCACCTGCGGCAGCATCAGCTCATGGGCGTGGCGCAATTCCGGCTCGGCATGCAGCGCCTTCAGCGCATCGGAGTCGTCATAGCCGGCCTTCTCGAACTCGGCCTGCAGCTCGTTGGCGCGCAGCGCGATCGGGGGCGGGGCGCCTTCTTCCGGCGTCATCAGGAACCCGTGGCGCTTCAGCCAGAGTCCGAGCGCAAGCTGGCCCGAAGCCCATGACAGCGGGATCGCCAGCACCAAACCGACGATCGTCGGCGACATCCAGGCGAAAAGCGATGTCGCGATCATGAAGGCGGAGACGCCCGTGATCAGGCCCAGTACCGTATGGGTCCGGTGCCGGCGCACGATGTCCTTCATCGGAATCGAGCCGTCGTCGCGGCGCTGCGGGTTCCAGCCCGTGTCGCGACCGAGCAGGATCTGGAAGACCGAGCCGGACTGGATCAGCATCATGATCGGCGCGAAGAAGGCCGAGAACAGCACTTCGATCAGCGCCGAGACGATCAGGCGGATGGCGCCGCCGCCGGCGCGCCGCGACCGCGAGTTGAACAGCGTCAGCAACAGCCCGAAGAGCTTGGGTGCCAGCAGGATCGCCATGGTGAGCGCGAAGAGGTTCAAGGCGCGCTCGGGGTCGAACCGCGGCCAGACCGGGAAGAGCGTGAATTCCTGTGTGAAATACTCCGGCCGCGCGTAGTTGACCTGCAGCACGATCAGGATGCCGACCACGAGCTGCATCAGCCAAAGCGGTGAAGCGAGATAGCCCATGATGCCAGTGGCGAAGTGCTGGCGCGTCGCCATCACGAAGCCCTTGGCGCCCATGATGCGCGAATGCTGCAGGTTGCCCTGGCACCAGCGCCGGTCGCGCACTGAGATGTCGATCAACGAGGGCGGACTCTCTTCATAGGAACCCGCCAGCTTCGGTAGCATATAGACCGACCAGCCGGCCCGGCGCATCAGCGCCGCCTCGACGAAATCGTGGCTCAGCACATGGCCGCCGAAGGGCGGCTTACCCTTGAGGTCAGGCAGGCCGCAATGATCGGCGAAGGCCTTCACGCGGATGATGGCGTTATGGCCCCAGTAATTGCCGTCGCGGCCCGACCACATGGCGAGCCCAGTCGCGATGACCGGACCGTAGACCCGCGCTGCGAACTGCTGCAGCCGTGCGAAGAAGGTGTTGCGGTTGATGATCAGCGGCAGCGACTGGATGATGCCGGCATCGGGATCGGCTTCCATCGCGGCGGTCAGCCGCACGATGCAGTCCCCGGTCATCAGGCTGTCGGCGTCGAGCACCACCATATGCTCGTAGAGTCCGCCCCAGCGTGTCACGAAATCGGCGATATTGCCGGCCTTGCGGTGATGGTTCTTCGGGCGATGGCGATAGTAGACGCGCGAATTCGGGCCGAGCCGCTCGCGCAGTGCCAGGAAGGCCCGCTCCTCCGCCACCCAGACGTCCGGATTGGTCGTGTCCGAGACGATGAAATAGTCGAAATGCTCGCCGAAGCCGGTCGCCTCGACCGATTCCCGGATCGCGGCCACCGCAGCGAAAATGCGCGCCGAGGACTCGTTGTAGATCGGCATCACCACGACGGTGCGGTGCTTCAGGCTCTCGGCCCGATCCGCCCGGCCGGCGCCGGAGAGCACGCCGAAGAAGCCGAGGACCGCGCTGGTGAAGGCGAGTGCGATCCAGGAGAAGTTGATCGTGAACAGCACGAGCAAGGCGTACTGCAGCGAGGTCGTGCGGCTGACCGACACGACGTTGTACATTTCCCACGCGCCGTAGGCTGTCAGCGCCAGCCCGCCACCGAAGACGAAGAGACGCTTCAGCCAGGGCGTCTTCCAGTTATCTGGCGCCGCGCGCTGGCGGCGCTCGGAGGCGTTCCAGCTCCGGAAGGACTGGACCGGCATGACAAGCCGCTCCTCTGGCGGAGTCGCGGGCTCGCGAGCCGGCCCGTAACCATGCGGCTCGGTGTCCAGAGCGTCCTGGCGCAGGGCGGTCACCACGTCCATCGGTTCAACCACGTTTCCGAGACCGGCTGGCCGCCGGACTGCAGGACGAGCCTGAGCTCCGACAGCGCATCCGTGCCGGGATCGACCTCAAAACCGACGCGCATCAACTTTCGTTCCGGATAGGGCCAGAGCCGCACGCCATGGACCGCGCCGGGCTGGGCCGTGATCATCGGCCGCGTCGAGGCGACGAGCGCGGGATCGGCCAGCCTGTCGCCGGTGAAATCGATCATGAAGCGCCGGCGCCGCCCCTGCGAGCCCTTGCCCTGCCGCGTCCGGCTGGCGATCGCGAGTGGCGGGCGCTCCGGCGGCTGCCAGCACCAGGCCTGGCGATAGCTCACCGAGGTTTCGCTGCCGGCGGCGAGAGGCTGCCGCGGCCGCCAGTACATGATGATGTTCTTGTTTGGCTCGGAATCGCTCGGGATCTCGATGAGCTGCACCGAGCCGGCTCCCCAGTCCCCGAGCGGCTCGTTCCAGACGCTGGGCTTCAGCTCGAAGCGCTGGTCATCGTCCTGGAAGGCGGCCGGATCGCGCTCGCGCTGCACCAGTCCGAAGCCCTTCGGGTTTTCGTCGACGAAGGAGGAGACCTGCAGCGTCGCCGGGTTGTTGACCGGCCTATAGATCCACTCGCCGCCGCCCGAAAGCATCTGCACGCCGGAGACATCGCCGATCGACGGCCTGAGGTCGTCGAAGCTGCGCCGGCTCTGCGGCCCGGTCAGGAAGGTGCCGCTGGTGCAGCCGAAGCCGACATGGTCCAGCGCCTGGCGGGCGAAGAGCGTCATCTCGACATCGATGAAGGTCACGTCGCCCGGCCTGAGCGTCATCCGCACCGCGCCGGTCACGCTCTCCGAATCGAGCAGGCCATGAATCACCAGCGAACCGACGGCCGGGCTCGGCCGCTCTATCCAGAAGGCGCGGAAGAACGGCAATTCCTCGCCACGTGTCTCGCCGGGACGCAGGATAAGGGCGCGCGACATCGCACCGAAATTCTGCCCCCGCGCCAGCGCCCGGAAGAAGGTTCCGCCCTGGAAGACCGCGACCTCGAAGGGCCGCTCCAGCCCGGCGGCGATGCGCATGCCGGAGAACTGCAGATCAGCGTTCGCCGCGGGCGGCGTCACGCGGCCATAGTCGAACTTGGCCCGGTCGAAGCCGATGCGGCGGATGGTGCCGTCCTCGATTGTGAACAGGCTGACTGGATTGGAGAAGACATAGCCGCGATGCAGCGGCTCGACCGTGAAGCCGCGATTCTCGCCGGCCCAGATCGTCGCGCCTGACTGGAGGCGGATGCCGGCATATTGATCGGCCGGCATCGTCGCATAGCCATCCGGCAGATCGGTCGCGACGAGCGGAATCAGCGGGCGCTGCGCCAGCGCTCGTGCCGCATCGACCACCGCAGCGGCGTCGAAGCGTTGGCCGTCGACAAGCGTGGAAATATTGAAGGCGGCCGCTCCGGTGGGAGCCTGGGCCGAAGCCTGAGACGTAAAGGACAGCAAGGCTGCGCCACCGGCGGCGCCCCCCAGAAACTGCCTGCGATTCAACGGTGTCGACATCTTATCCAAAACTACGCGGGCGTCGCCCTCGGCCCTTCGCGCTTCTAGCATGTCCAGCGCGGCTGAAAAGCGTTTCCACTCAGGAAAATAGTGGCATTTGGCCATCAGGAAGCGCCCCCTGCCTGAACCGGTCCTGAACAGGCTCAAACGGGCTCTGAGGAAACGTCCGTCATCGATTGATTCCCCCTTGCTCCGGTTGTTTTTTTGGCAGATGCGCTATGGATCGGCTATCCACGGCACCAGCGATATCAAGATGCGCGCAAGCGCTCGCGACAGCCGCGAGACCTGCACTCACGGCCTGCAAGGGAAATGAGAAACATGACCGAAATGCAGCCGGCGCGTGCCTGCCTTGCCATCGTCCTGGCCGCGGGCGAGGGAACGCGCATGAAATCGCGGCATCCGAAGGTGCTGCATCAGGTCGCAGGCCGCTCGATGCTCGGCCATGTCCTGTCGTCAGTCGCCGAGGCGGGGGCGGATGCCGTCGCCGTCGTGATCTCTTCCGAGCGCCCCGAAGTTGGTGCGGAAGCGCTGAAGCTGACGCCCGCAGCACGCATCTCCACGCAGCATGAACGCCGTGGCACCGCCCATGCGACGCTGACCGCGCGCGAGGCGATTGCGGCCGGCCATGACGACGTCCTCATTGCCTTCGCCGATACGCCTCTCGTCCGGCCGGAGACCTTCGCGGCACTGCGCGGCGCACTCGCCGGTGGAGCGGCCGTGGCCGTACTGGGTTTCGAGGCACGCGACCCGACCGGCTACGGCCGGCTGGTCGAGCACGGCGGAAAGCTGGAAGCGATCGTCGAGCACAAGGACGCGACGCCCGAGCAGCGCGAGATCCGGCTCTGCAATGCCGGGCTGATGGCGCTGGCGGGCGAGCACGCGCTCGCGATTCTCGAAGCCATCGGCGACGACAATGCCCAGCGCGAATTCTATCTCACCGATGCGGTCGCGATAGCGCGCGCCCGGGGTCTCGGCGCCGTCGTGCTGAAGGCTCCCGAGAGCGAGGTTCAGGGCGTCAACGACCGCGCCCAGCTCGCGGCCGTCGAGGCTGAGTTCCAGCGGCGCAAGCGCCATGCGGTCATGCTCGAAGGTGCGACCCTGATCGCGCCGGAGACGGTCTTCTTCAGCCACGACACGCGGATCGGCCGCGACGTCGTGATCGAGCCCAATGTCGTCTTCGGTCCCGGCGTCAGCGTAGCCGAAGGTGCTGTGATCCACGCCTTCTCGCATCTGGAGGGCGCCACCGTCGGTGTCGCCGCGAGCGTCGGCCCCTATGGCCGACTGCGCCCTGGCACGACGCTGGCCGAGAAGGCGAAGGTCGGCAATTTCGTCGAGGTGAAGGCCGCAGAGATCGGCCCCGGCGCCAAGGTCAACCACCTGACCTATATCGGCGACGCCACGGTCGGCGCGGCGGCGAATATCGGTGCGGGCACAATCACCTGCAATTACGATGGTTTCGTCAAATCGAAGACGACGATCGGCGCCAACGCCTTCATCGGCTCGAACTCCGCACTCGTCGCGCCTGTGACGATCGGAGAGGGCGCCTATGTCGGCTCGGGCTCCGTCATCACCGCCGATGTCGCTGCCGATGCGCTCGCCGTCGGCCGGGGTCGGCAGGTCGACAAGCCCGGCTGGGCGAAGACCTTCCGGGAGGCGGCCGCTGCCAGGAAAGGGGCCAAGAAGGCGGCTGAATAGACCCGAATCTCCAAGAATTACGCAATCCGCCGTTCATAGTTCGTTATCTAGAGTGATTGGGCTTCGGCGCATTTCGCGGCTATTCGCTTTGGCCAACGTAACGGCATGAGAGGTTTCGCAAATGTGCGGCATCGTCGGGATTCTGGGCAAGGAAGCGGTCGCGACGCAGGTCGTCGAGGCCCTGCGCCGGCTTGAGTATCGCGGTTACGATTCCGCCGGCGTCGCGACGCTGGAGGGCGGCAAGCTCGCCCGCCGCCGCGCGGAGGGCAAGCTGAAGAACCTCGAGGTCCGGCTGTCGAACGAGCCGTTGGAGGGCCTGGTCGGCATCGGCCACACCCGCTGGGCGACGCATGGCAAGCCCAACGAGACCAACGCCCATCCGCATGCGACCGACAAGCTCGCGGTCGTCCATAACGGCATCATCGAGAACTTCCGGGAACTCCGCGCGGAGCTCCAGGCCGACGGCTATGTCTTCGCGACCGAGACCGATAGCGAGATCGTCGCCCATCTCGTCACCCGCGAGATCGATCGCGGCAAGACCCCGGTCGATGCGGTCGCGGCAAGCCTGCCGCGGCTTCACGGCGCCTTCGCGCTCGCCTTCCTGTTCCAGGGCGAGGAAGACCTGCTGATCGGCGCCCGTCGGGGCTCGCCGCTCGCAGTCGGCATCGGCGAGGGCGAGATGTATCTGGGGTCCGACGCGCTGGCGCTGGCGCCCTTCACCAATCTCATCGCCTATCTGGAGGAGGGCGATTGGGTCGTCCTTCATCGTCGCGGCGCAACCTTCTACGATAAGACCAACAAGCAGGTTGAGCGCCGCGCCCAGCGCGTCGCGGCCGGTGCCTTCCTGGTCGAGAAGGGCAACCACCGCCACTTCATGGCCAAGGAGATCTACGAGCAGCCTGAGGTCATCGGCCATACGCTGACCCAGTATCTCGACATGGCGAGCGGTTCGATCAGGCTGCCGTTCCAGGGCCAGGTCGACTGGAAGGGCCTTTCGCGGCTCTCCGTCTCCGCCTGCGGCACGGCCTACTATGCCGGGCTCACCGCGAAATATTGGTTCGAGAAGCTCGCGCGCCTGCCGGTCGAGATCGATGTCGCCTCCGAGTTCCGCTATCGCGAGGCGCCGCTGCCGGAGAACGGGCTTGCTCTCTTCGTCTCGCAGTCCGGCGAGACGGCCGATACGCTGGCGTGCCTCCGTTACGCTCGGCAGGAGAAGCAGACGATCCTCTCCGTCGTGAATGTGCAGACCTCGACCATCGCCCGCGAAAGCGATGCGATCGCTCCCACGCTCGCCGGCCCAGAAATCGGCGTCGCCTCGACCAAGGCCTTCACCTGCCAGCTCACCGCGCTCGCCTGCCTCGCGCTGGCCGCAGCGCGCGGGCGCGGCACGCTCTCCGCCGAGGAGGAGGCTCGCCATGTCCAGAGCCTGATCGCGCTGCCCGGCCTGATCGCCAAGGCGCTGGAGATGGAGCCGGAGATCGAGAAGCTCGCCCGCGAGCTCTCCAAGGCCCGTGACGTGCTCTATCTCGGACGCGGCACGAGCTTCCCGCTCGCGCTCGAGGGCGCGCTGAAGCTAAAGGAAATCAGCTACATACACGCGGAAGGTTATCCGGCTGGCGAGCTCAAGCATGGCCCGATCGCGCTGATCGACGAGGATATGCCGGTCATCGTCGTGGCGCCGCATGACGCGCTCTTCGAGAAGACCGCCTCGAATATGCAGGAGGTCGCGGCGCGCGGCGGCCGCATCATCCTCATCACCGACGCGAAGGGCGCCGCCGAATGCGGCATCGAGCCCGAGGCGACGATCATCATGCCGGACATGGACCCGACTTTCGCGCCCATCGTTTACGCGCTGCCGATCCAGATGATCGCCTATCAAACGGCCGTCTTCATGGGCAAGGACGTCGACCAGCCGCGCAATCTGGCGAAATCGGTCACGGTGGAGTGACGCGCGCTCAGGTCTCGGGCCGCGTCGCCACATAGAGGCCCGCCCCGATCAGGCAGGCCGCCGTCGTCACCAGGGCGACGGGCGGCGCCGATGTCCTGGTCAGGATGATGAAGCTCAGCACCATCGAGGTGCAGGCGAGGTATTTCGCCCGCCGGGCGATGGAACGCGTCTCACGCCAGCGCAGCACATGGGGCCCAAGCCTGGGATGGCCGACCAACCAGGCCTCGAAGCGCGGCGAGGATTGCGAGAAGCACCAGGCCGCGAGAATCAGGAACACCGTGCCTGGCATCAGCGGCAGGATCAGGCCGATGCCGCCGAGCGCGGTGAAGATCCAGCCGCACGCGAACAGAAGCGGCCGCGGCCAGCGGCGTCGCGGCTGATCATCCTCGCTCACGGCCCCATCCTTGCTTGCCTTCTCGCTCGCCTCGGCTCCGAACCCGGATCCCGGTTCTCGGGGAAAACCGATGCTCGACGAAAGCTCTGCTGGCGGATACCGCCGCCTCGCTTATCTTGATCATATCGCGGCGCGGGAGCGCGCCTGCAAGCTGGCGGGAGGTCGCGCCGAGATGGGGCAGGAGAGATGACGACCAATCCGCCCGATCCGCGCCTCGTTCTGCCGTCGGAACTCACACAGGCCACCCTGGGTACGCGCCTGCGGCGCTATTTCCTCACCGGTCTCGTTATCGCTGCGCCGCTCGCGATTACCGCCTCGGTGACATGGTGGTTCATCAACCTGATCGACGGCCTGGTGAAGCCGCTGATCCCGAACAGCTATCTGCCGGATTCCTACCTGCCTTATCCGGTCCCAGGCATCGGCCTCATCATCGCGCTGGTCGGACTGACGCTGCTCGGCTTCCTCACCGCCAATCTCGTCGGTCGCTCGCTGATCAACGCCGGCGAGGCGATTCTTCATCGCATGCCGGTGGTGCGCGGGCTCTATAAAAGCGTGAAGCAGGTCTTTGAGACGATCTTCTCCCAGACCGGCACCTCCTTCCGGAAGGTCGGCATGGTGCAGTTCCCGCAGCCGGGCATGTGGTCGATCGTCTTCATCGCCCAGGAGGCGGCACCCGAGATCGCCGGGCGCCTGCCGGATGGTGACGAGCAGGTCGGCGTGTTTCTGCCTTGCACGCCGAACCCGACCACGGGCTTCTTTTTCTATCTTCCGCGGCGCGAGATCGTCGAATTGTCGATCTCGATCGAGGACGGCGCGAAGCTCATCATGTCGGCCGGGCTGATCCAGCCCGACCAGCTCGTGCCGAAGCCGCTGCCGGAGCGTACGGACGGACGCAAGACCGCCTAGGCAGCCGCTCAGGGCTGCAAGGCCAGCCAGATCTCCAGCACGCCGTTGCCCGTCGCGGCATCGAAGCGCTCGTCCATGCGCTCCAATGTCGGGCCGTCGGCCGGCTTGCGGCCCGATTTCGGCAGCCAATCGCGCCAGATCGCCTCGTATGTCTGCTTGATTGCGGTGACATGGCCGCGATGCTCGAAGATGGCATAGGTCTGAGCCGGGACGCGCGCGCGGGCGAACTCTGCCGGCAGATTGTCGAAATCCGAGACCTCGACGCCAGCTATGTAGTCAAAATTGCCGTTGTCGTCGCAATTCAGGCTAGCGCCATAGGTCGTGCGCCCGATCTGGCCCGGCACATGGCCGATATGGGGCGCGAAGCGCTGCCACAGCGCCGGGATGCCGGCGACCTTGTCGACGGAGAAGGAGCCGCCGAGCCCGGCGATGAGCATGGGCTTGCCGCGCTCGATACGCGGTTCGGGCAGGTTGATCATGATGTCCGCTTGCATGGGGAGAGCCTCCGAAAGGCCAATGCTGGAGATGTCGCGGCTTGCGCGCAGCGCTTCCGGTGTGATGCCGAATTGCTCGCGGAAGGCACGGGTGAAGGCTTCATGCGAGCCATAGCCCCAGTTCAGCGCGACCGAGAGAATGTCGGGCGCGCCATCCGCCAATTGCCGCGCCGCCTCCGTCAGCCGCCGTTCACGCACATAGCGCATGACCGAGCGCCCGGTGGACGCGCCGAAGGCACGGCAAAGATGGAAGCGCGAGACACCGCTGACTTCCGCGATCTCGTCGAGCGAAAGCTCGGAGGCGAAGCGGCTCTCGATGCACCAGATGGCAGTCTTGACCGGGTCCATGGTCCCTCCGCGAAGCGCCGGCACCATGGCGCGGACAGGGCCGCCACGCTTGATCCGGATTGCTGCCGCCTAGGATCGGGCGGCTTTGACGACATCGAGGAATGCGCGCAGAGCCGGTGGGACGGCGCGGTGTCCGGGATAGTAGATTCCGATCCGTTCTGGCGCGGGCGTCCACGGAGCCAGAATCCGGCGCAGGCGGCCATCCTTCAGGGCAGATTCCGCAGCCGGGCTCGCAACATACGCGATACCGAGCCCCTTGATGGCGGCGTCCATCATCAGTTCCTCGTCGTCGAGAATGACGGAACCACTCGCGTCGAGCATCAGCATTTGCCCGGCTCGCTCGAATTCCCAGCGGTAGAGCTTGCCGTTGGGTACGCGGTGGCCCACGCAGCGATGGCGCTTCAGTTCGTCGGGTGTGGCCGGCTCGCCGAAGCGCTCTAGATAGGCCGGCGACGCGACGCAGATGAAACTAACTGCACCGCCGAAGGGCACGGCGATCATGTCCCTGGGGATGGAGTCGACCAGGCGCATCCCGGCATCGAAGCCCGCCGCTACGATGTCGATGAGCTTGCCCTCGACGACGAGGTCTACGACCACATCGGGAAAGCGCTCGGACATCGCCGGCAGGATGTCACGGACGAGAAGCGCAGCCCCCAATCGCGGCGCGTTGATCCGGACGGTGCCGATGATGTTGCCGCTGAAAGCCTGAACGGCATCGAGTGCTTCGTCCAAGCTGGCGAGCGCTGGCTGAAGCCGGCGGAGCAGCTCGAAGCCGGCCTCCGTCGGCGAGACGCTGCGCGTCGTGCGGTTGAGCAGTCGCACGCCCATACGCTCCTCCAGAGCACGCATCGCATGGCTCAAGGTGGACGGCGCCGTGCCGAGATCGTCAGCGGCGCGCCGAAAGCTGCGACGGGTCGCGACGGTCACGAACGCGTTGAGGTCGTTGAGCGTCGGGCGGGTCATTGCTGGTGATTTTGCACCAGATCGTGCCGAATTCAACGGCTAATCCGATCAATGCTTGTCCACTATCTCCTTTCGGCGAGAGCGAAGCCGGGCGGATCGGCTGCCTGCATTCGCACAGCATGAAAGGAACCGACATGACCAAACGTGACGCCATTTTCCCCGCGGACCGGCACGCGCTCTACGATTTCCATCAATATTCTGCCGGGATCCGGTCCGGCGATCTCCTCTTCGTCTCCGGGCAAGTCGGCAGCCGCGAGGATGGAACGCCCGAGCCCGTGTTCGAGGATCAAGTTCGACGGGCCTTTGCCAATCTGCGCGCCGTGCTGGCGGCGGCGGGCGCGAGCTTCGACGATGTCATCGATGTCACGTCCTTCCACACCGACCCACAGACCCAGTTCGACACGGTGCTGGCCGTCCGAGCCGAGGAGATCGGCGATCCGCCCTATCCGACCTGGACTGCCGTCGGCGTGACCTGGCTGGCTGGGTTCGATTTTGAGATCAAGGTGATCGCCCGCGTTCCCGTCGCGGCGAGCGCAGCCGCTGCCTAGAGCTGAAGGCCGCGTCAGCCGGCCCTGAGCAACCGGATCGCGACGTCGCGCTCGAAGAGATAGAGCAGCACGCGGATCGCCTGGCCGCGCGGCGTCTCCAGTTGCGGATCGCGTTCGATCAGGAGCCGGGCATCGTCGCGCGCTGTCGCCAGCAGGTCGCCGTCGATCTCAGGTCGAGCGATGCGCCAGTCGGGCGAGCCGGATTGCTTCGTGCCGAGCACCTCGCCTTCGCCGCGCAGCCGCAGATCCTCCTCCGCGATGCGGAAGCCGTCCTCGGTCTCGCGCATGATGGTGAGCCGCGCCTCGGCAATCGGGCCGAGCGGCCCCTTGTACAGCAGCAGGCAGGTCGAGGCCGCCGATCCGCGCCCGATCCGCCCGCGCAGCTGGTGCAGTTGGGCGAGCCCAAAGCGCTCGGCATGCTCGATCACCATGACGCTGGCGTTCGGCACGTCGACGCCGACTTCGATCACCGTGGTCGAGACGAGGATGCGGGTTTCCCCTGAGACGAAGGCAGCCATGGCGGCATCCTTCTCGCGGCCGGGCATCTGGCCGTGCAGCAGCCCGACCTTGTCGCCAAAGATCTCGCGCAAGGCCTCGTAACGCTCCTGCGCGGCGGCGGCGTCGAGCGTGTCGGATTCCTGCACCAGCGGGCAGACCCAATAGGCCTGCGCGCCGCTCTCGACCGCCCGGCCGATGGCGCCGACGACCTCGTCATAGCGCTCGGAAGAGATCGCTCGCGTCACGATCGGCTTCCGACCGGCGGGCTTCTCCGAGAGGATCGAGACGTCCATGTCGCCGAACCAGGTCAGCGCCAGCGTGCGCGGGATCGGCGTCGCGGTCATGACCAGAATGTCGACAGCCTCGCCCTTGGAGCCGAGCATCAGGCGCTGATGCACGCCGAAGCGATGCTGCTCGTCGACAACGGCGAGCGCCAGATCATGGAAGGCGACGCCCTCCTGAAAGAGAGCATGGGTGCCGACCGCGATATCGATGGCCCCGCTCGCGAGCCCTTCGAGCACCTGCCTGCGGCCGGCGCCCTTCTCGCGCCCCGTCAGCAGGGCCAGCGTCAGCCCCGCCTGCTGTGCCAGCGGAGCCAGCCTCTCTGCATGCTGCCGCGCCAGGATCTCGGTCGGTGCCATCAGCACCGATTGCCGTCCGGCTTCGGCAGCCGCAGCCATCGCCATCAGCGCGACCACCGTCTTGCCGGAGCCGACATCGCCCTGCAGCAGCCGCAGCATCCGCTCGGGCTTGGCCATGTCGGCGTGAATATCGGCGATCGCCTTGCGCTGGCCTTCGGTCAGCTCGAAGGGCAGGGCGGACTGGATGCGGAAGCGTATGCCGCCATCGCCGCTGGTGGCGCGGCCGGCGATCTTCTTCTGCTGTCGGCGCACGAGCGCGAGCGCGATCTGGCTCGCCAGCAATTCGTCATAGCCGATCCGCCGGCGCGCGACGGTGTCGCCCTCCGCCGCCTTGCGATCCGCGGGGTGATGCAGGGCCTCCACCGCCTCTCGGAAGCTCGGGAAGCTGCTTTTCGAAAGAAAGCCCGGATCCTGCCATTCGGGTAGCTCGGGGCAGCGCTCGGCCGCTGCCTGCACGATCCGCATCATCACGCGTGCGCCGATGCCCTCGGTCAGCGGATAGACCGGTTCGAAGGCCGGCAGCGTATCGGCGAGCTTCGGATCGAGGATGCGCTCGGGATGCACCATCTGGCGCATGCCCTCCCAGAGCTCGAGCTTGCCCGAGATGATCCTGAAGGCGCCGATCGGCAGGCTCTGCTGCAGGTGCCGCACATCGGCATGGAAGAAGACGAGGGTGACGTCGCCCGTCTCGTCCTCGACCAGCACGCGATAGGGCGCCTTCGCCTTGCCGGACGGAGCGGGGCGATGTTCCGTGACGCGGGCGGCGAAGGTCGCGACATCGCCGATCGGCGCATCCGCGATGGAGGGGCTCGGCCGCCGGTCGATTGCCCCCGTCGGTAGCTGGAACATCAGGTCGATGACGCGCGCGGGCCTAGTCTCGTCGCCGAGGAAGCGGTCCAGCACCTTGCCGAGCTTCGGCCCGACGCCGCCGAGCGTCGTCGTTGGAGCAAACAGCGGATCGAGGATCGAAGGGCGCAAGGCGTCTCGCGGAATTGTCAGGAGTGCGGAAATCGCGGCGGTTCGGCCGCTGACTTCGCGGGCTTGCCTCGCTATATAACCTGCACAGGCAGGCTCTGCGACGGGGCCGGCCCCTTTGTCATTGCGCCATTCCCCAGGTTTTCAGGCCTGAGGCCTTCTTGCCCGAGGTTCCCATGTCCGGTTCGACCCGCTCCAGCGCCGATCTCGACCCACGCCGCCGCAAGATCCTGTTCCGTGCCTGGCATCGCGGCATGCGCGAGATGGACCTGATCATGGGCCGCTTCGCGGATGATGCGATCGCTGGCTTCACCGACGCCGAGCTCGACGAATTCGAGCGCCTGATCGAGGTGCTGGACCGGGACCTGTTGAGCTGGGTGACCGGAGAGGCCGCCGTGCCGGCGAATTACGACACGGAGCTATTCCGGAAGCTCAAGGCTTTCCACCATCACGACAAGCCGATCCATGTGTGAGCGGCGACGCGCCCGTCATGGTCGGGCTTGACCCGACCATCTCTGAATTCAGAGCCCGCCCGTCCCGAGATTCTCGGGGCAAGCCCGAGAATGACGCTTTTAGTAGAACGATAGCTTTCCGATGAGCATTCCTCCTCCCAGCCAGATCGCGAAGCCCCAACTCGACCGCCTGCTCGAAGCGCTGAACCGTGGCGACAAGCCGACGCTTGCCGGCGTGCCCGATGGCTTCGACGCCGTCGTCCTCGCCGATCTAACCCGCGCCCGGGCGAAGAAGGCCGAAGGGGCGGCCATGCTCGTCTTCGTCGCCCGCGATGGCCAGCGCCTGCAGGTGATGGAGAACGCGCTGCAATTCGTCGCGCCTGATCTGGAGGTGATGAGCTTCCCGGCCTGGGACTGCCAGCCTTATGACCGTGTCTCTCCCGCGCCCGCCATTGTGGCGCACCGGATGACGACGCTCTCGCGCCTCGCCAAGACCAAGTCTGGCGACAGGCCGCGCCTGCTGCTGACGACCGTCAATGCCGCGCTCCAGCGTGTTCCGGCTTTCGGCAAGGTCGCCTCCGAGAGCTTCTCGGCCGCGCCGGGCAATATGGTCGACATCGAGGAGCTGGCGCGCTGGCTCGACATCAACGGCTACCTGCGCACCTCGACCGTGCGCGAGACCGGCGAATTCGCCGTGCGCGGCGGCATCGTCGATCTCTTCCCGCCGGGCATGCCGGCGCCGATCCGGCTCGATTTCTTCGGCGACACGCTGGAATCGATCCGTACCTTCGATCCGGAGACGCAGCGTACCACCGGGCAATTGCGCGGCCTCGACCTCGTGCCGATGTCCGAAGCGCAGATGACGAGCGAGAGCATCCGCCGCTTCCGCCAGTCCTACATCTCGACCTTCGGCACGCCCGGCCGCGACGACACGCTCTATGAGGCGGTCAGCGAAGGCCGCCGCCCGGCCGGCCTTGAGCACTGGCTGCCGCTGCTGGCCGAGAAGCTCGACACGCTCTTCACCTATCTGCCCGACGTCCCGCTGGTGCTCGACCACCATGCCGAGGATGCGGTGGCCGAGCGTATCAGCCTGATCAAGGACTATTACGACGCCCGCAAAGCCGCGCTCGATCAGGGCGGGGCAGGGGGCATCCCCTATAAACCGCTCACGCCGGAAGCGCTCTATCTCTCGCCCGCCGACTGGCGCGGCGTGCTCGATATCTCCGGCGTTGCCAGCCTGACCCCGTTCCAGCTCCCCGACAGCGAGGGCAAGCTGATCCTCGATCTCGGCGGCAAGCAGGGCCGCAGCTTCGCAGCCGAGCGCGCCGGCGATTCCGGCAGCGTCTTCGAGGCCGCCGTCGGCCATGTCCGCGCGCTGGAGGCCGATGGCAAGCGCGTCATCCTCGCCGCCTGGTCGGAAGGCTCGCGCGAGCGTCTGGCCCATGTGCTCGAAGACCATGGGTTGAAGAGCGTCCAGATGACGGGCTCGCTACGGGCCGCCTTCGATCTCAAGCCCGGCACGGTCGCGCTCGCGGTCTGGGGCTTCGAGACCGGCTTCGAGGCCGGCAAGCTTGCGGTCGTCGGCGAGCAGGACATCCTGGGCGATCGCCTGGTCCGCCCGCGCCGCAAGACGAAGCGTCCGCAGGATTTCATCGCCGAGCTCTCAGCGCTCGCACCGGGCGATCTCGTCGTCCATGTCGATCACGGCATCGGCCGCTTCATCGGGCTGCAATCGATCACGGCCGCCGGCGCGCCGCATGACTGCCTTGAGATCCACTATGCCGGGGACTCCAAGCTCTTCCTGCCGGTCGAGAACATCGAGCTGCTTTCGCGCTATGGCTCGGAGGATACCGAGGTCCAACTCGATCGGCTCGGCGGCGGCGGCTGGCAGGCGCGCAAGGCCAAGCTCAAGCAGCGCATCCGCGAGATGGCGGGCAAGCTCATCCAGATCGCCGCCGCGCGGGCGCTCAAGGATGCGCCGCGCCTCGTGCCGCCGGCCGGGGTCTACGACGAATTCATCGCCCGCTTCCCCTATGAGGAGACCGAGGATCAGGAGAACACGATCGACGCGGTGCTCGACGATCTTGCGGCCGGGCGGCCGATGGATCGCCTCGTCTGCGGCGATGTCGGCTTCGGCAAGACGGAGGTGGCGCTGCGCGCTGCCTTTGCTGCCTCGATGAACGGCAAGCAGGTCGCGGTCGTCGTGCCGACGACGCTGCTCGCACGCCAGCATTACCGCAATTTCGCGGATCGATTTGCCGGCTTACCTATCAATGTCGGGCAGGCTTCGCGCTTTGTCGGCAGCGCCGATCTGAAGGCAGTGAAGCAGGGCGCCAAGGACGGCACGATGGACATCGTCGTCGGCACCCATGCGCTGCTCGGCAAGGGCGTCGACTTCAAGGATCTCGGCCTCGTCATCGTCGACGAGGAGCAGCATTTCGGCGTCGCCCATAAGGAGAAGCTGAAGGAGCTGCGCGCCGAGGTGCATATGCTGACGCTGTCGGCGACGCCGATCCCGCGCACGCTCCAGCTCGCCATGACCGGGGTGCGTGAGCTCTCGATCATCGCGACCCCACCGGTCGACCGCCTTGCGGTGCGCACCTTTGTCACGCCCTTCGACCCACTGATCGTCCGCGAGGCACTGCTGCGCGAGCGCTACCGGGGAGGGCGGTCCTTCTACGTGGTCCCCCGCATCGAGGACATCGCCGAGGTCAAGGACTTCCTCGACAAGCAGGTGCCCGAGTGCAAGGTCGGCATCGCCCATGGCCAGATGGCCGCGGGCACGCTCGAAGACGTGATGACCGCCTTCTACGATGGCCAGTACGACATCCTGCTCTCGACCACGATCGTCGAATCCGGCCTCGACATTCCGACGGCTAACACGCTGATCGTCCATCGCGCCGACATGTTCGGCCTCGCCCAGCTCTATCAGCTCCGGGGCCGCGTCGGCCGCTCGAAGACCCGCGCCTATGCGCTCTTCACCGTGCCGGCGAACCGCAAGCTGACGGAACAGGCCGACAAGCGGCTGAAAGTTCTGCAATCTCTCGATACGCTCGGCGCCGGCTTCCAGCTCGCCAGCCACGATCTCGACATCCGCGGCGCCGGCAACCTGCTCGGCGACGAGCAGTCGGGCCACATCAAGGAAGTCGGCTACGAACTCTATCAGCAGATGCTGGAGGAGGCCGTCGCGGCGCTCAAGGCCGGCATCGAATTCGAGACGGAGACGCAATGGTCGCCGGCGATCCAGGTCGGCGCGCCGGTGATGATCCCCGAGCACTATATTGGCGATCTGACGCTCAGGCTGACGCTCTACAAGCGCCTCTCGACCATGGACGACGACGCCGAGCTGCAATCCTTCGGCGCCGAGCTGGTCGACCGCTTCGGTCCGCTGCCGGAGGAGGTGAACCAGCTTCTGGAGATCGTCGCGATCAAGGCTTTGTGCAAGCGCGCCAATATCGAGAAGGTCGAGGCCGGGCCGAAGGGCATCATCGTCGCCTTCCGCAACAACGAGTTCGCCAATCCGGAAGGGCTGGTCTCCTATGTCGCGAAGATCGGCACGCTGGCGAAGGTGCGCCCCGACATGCGCGTCGTCTTCATCGATGATTTCGACAGTGTCGAGCAGCGGCTGAAGGCAACGCGCCGGCTGCTGACGGACCTCGCCCGGATTGCGGAGCGCAAGAAGGCGGCGTGAGCGTTAGCTCGACGGGCCTGGACGCGCTCGCAGGCGGCCCAGCGAGCGCTGAGGGAGCCGGTAGGTGCCCCGCTCAAAGGCACAGGGGGCGCTTCGGTCCTGCGCCCCTGTGCCAGGTCACTGCCGCGGCGATCCGGCCGGACCCATAGGCATCTCATCGTGTGGCCCACATCGCTGGCCATGCGACGATGCCGAGAGCCGCATTTCTACCTTTGCCGCTGGACCATGGATTGGGAACGGATAGAGTTCGTCACCACGAGAGACATGATAGGGGCGGGAAGATGCGCCGATGGGCGTGGGCAGCGCTTTGCCTTGCGACGTTTCCGATGACCGCCCGTGCAGCAGAGCCGCGCAAGGGCGAATTCCTTCAGGACTATGTCACCTGCGAGCTCTGGATGAAGCGCGAGGCGACCGACGAGGAAATGCATGGCACGATCGGCCGATGGGTGGTCGATGTGCTGCGCCAACACTCGCCCTCGCGACTGTCCAAGTATACCGATGACGATATTCTTGCTGCTGTCGAACGGCATTGCGAGGCACAGCCCAAGCAGACGCTGACGGTCGCTACTTTTCTCGCAGGCCAGCGCTTGCCGGACTAGTTAGACGCCGAGCGAGCTTGGCCCTTGCAAATCTTCCCTCCGGACGGCAATGAACGGCTCGTTGGAAGGGTGGCCGAGTGGTTTAAGGCAGCGGTCTTGAAAACCGCCGTGGGTGCAAGCCCACCGTGGGTTCGAATCCCACCCCTTCCGCCATCTGTTTCGCGCGCAAGGACGCTCGGTTGCCCGATGGCTCCCTGCAGGGGTGGCCCCGGCTTGCCGGCTTGTCCTGCTGACCCTGCAGAACTCTCGCGTCGTTGAAAGATTTGGCCGCTTTCCAGCCTTCTGACAGGGTTAACCGATCGTGGCCCTGAGGCAACGGTCCGCAGAAAAATGTGGGCTTCGGCCGGCTCGGGTTGACACCGATCTCATTTCCGACACCCATATGCCCGCCTTACGGCACAGGATGGCCTGCTCGGATTCGCCTTTTTTCCAAGCGATCTCGGTTTTACGCCTCCTTAACGGAATTGGCCGAAAACTCGGTCAGGTCGCGTATGCGGCTTGGCCGGTGCGGTGCTTTTTGGCCAGAAGACGGAATGGCAGAATGACAAACGACGCGCGCTTTTCGGCTGGGAAGACCTCTTCCGAACTGACCGGATCGCGTTCTGCGTCGTCTCCTCTACCGTCGATCGCCCGCCTCGGATGCGTCGTGCTGGTCGGCCTTTTCGTCGCCAATTGCTCGAGCAACCAGACCGCCCGCCGCTCCAAGGAGATCGGCGCCTTCCCATCGTCGAAATATGGCCCCGCGAGCGAACGCGTCGTCGGCGAGAACGAGGACGCTCCCAAGGGCGGCGGCCGCCAGCTCGTCGGCAAGACCTATTCCGTGGCCGGCAAGCGCTACACGCCCTTCGAGAAGCCGATCGGCTACAGCTCTGTGGGTATGGCCTCGTGGTACGGCGTCGCTTTCCACGGCCGCCGGACGGCCAATGGCGAAGTCTACGATCGCAACAGCATCAGCGCCGCGCACCCCACCATGCCGCTCCCGGCCTATGCGCGCGTCACCAACCTGATGAACAATCGCTCCATCATCGTGCGCGTCAACGATCGCGGCCCCTTCCATGGCGGCCGCATGATGGACCTTTCGCAGAAGACTGCCGATGCGCTGGCTTTCCGCCACCTCGGCACGGCGCGAATCAAGATGGAGTATCTCGGCCAGGCTTCGCTTGCCGGTTCGGACGACAACCTTCTCCTTGCCACCCTGCGCACCGACGGTTCGCCGGCCCCGGTGCCGGGCATGAGCTCGCGCACGATGGTCGCCAGCGCGGCGCCGATCGCGTCCACGCGCACGAGAAGTCCTGGTCTCGACACCCAGCCCGCCGTAGAGCAGGAGGCCGAGCTGCCGGCTGCCCGCAGCGTGCCAATCACGCAGGCCTACGCGCCCCAGGAAACGCGGACGATCAGCCCTGCTACCCCGGTGGTCGCGACGCTCGCTTCGACCAACTCGGTGCCGCTCGGCACGCCGGTTCGCGCCGCGCCGCTGCCGCCCAACCGGCCGTTTGATCTCGACACGATCGCCAACGCCGCTAAGCCCGTCATGGTTCCCTCAGGGATGCGCCTGACGACCCTGCCGCCGCCGCGCGCCACCAGCGTTGCCAGCCTCTTCACAGCCCCCGAGAAGGCGCCGACCGAGCGGTTCTCGGGCACGCACCCGTTCAATCGGCTGGTCGCGCAGAACCTTCAGCCGCTGACGCGGAACTGACGCAACTGTCTTGACCTTGGGGCGGGCGCTTGCTTCACATCGAGGCATGAGCGCTTTTGCCCATTCATGCCGGCCTGCCAGGTCGATGCTGTCGGCTCGGTTGCTGATGGGCGGGTTGCTTCTGGCGCTCGGCCTGCTCGCCTCGATCGTGGGCGTCCAGGCGCAAAGCTTCCAGTCTCAGGCGCCTTTCGCACTTCTCCTCGATTCCGATACCGGCGCAATCCTCTATGAGAAGGCCGCCGACGAGCTGATGGCGCCGGCGAGCATGGCCAAGCTCGCCACCGTGCTTGTTGCTTTCGAGGAGATTGGTGCGGGCCGGCTGACGCTCGACAGCGAGATCGGCATCTCCGAGAACGCCTGGCGCAAGGGCGGCGCGCCCTCCGGCGGCTCGACGATGTTCGCGATGCTGAACAGCCGCATCAAGCTCAACGACATTCTCCACGGCATTATCGTGCAGTCCGGCAACGACGCTTCCATTGCGCTAGCAGAGGCCATTGCCGGGGATGAAGCGACCTTTGGACGGGTGATGACCGAGCGGGTCAGGGCGCTAGGGCTGACGAAGTCGGTCTTCCGCAACGCGACCGGCATGGCCGATCCTCAGCAGCGCGTCACGGCGCGCGAGCTCGCTAGGCTCGCCGAGCACATCATCAAGACCTATCCCGAGCTGTACAAGATCTTCGGCGAGCGCGACTTCACCTGGAACAAGATCCGGCAGCAGAATCGCAACCCGCTGCTGACGATGGATATCGGCGCGGATGGATTGAAGACCGGGAATATCGACGAATCCGGCTTCGGGCTCGTCGGCTCGGCGGTTCAGAACGGCCAGCGCCTGATCGTCGTGGTCAACGGCCTGAAGACGGCGCGCGACCGCGCGAACGAAGCGCGCAAGCTGCTGGAATGGGGTTTCCGCGCCTTCGAGCGGCGTCAGCTCTTCGCCAGCGGCGAGACCGTCGGCGAGGCGAGCGTCTATGGCGGCGAGAAGGGCCGGGTTGCGTTGCGGAGCAAGACTGCGATCAGCCTGCTCGTGCCGCGCGGCAGTTCCGAGCGGCTGGCGGCGCGCATCGTCTATCGCGGCCCCCTGATGGTGCCCGTCCAGGAGGGGGCGCAGGTCGCTCGCCTCGTGGTGACGCGCGGCGATGTCACCACCTTGGATGTGCCGCTCTATGCGGCCGAAACGGTCCAGGCCGGCACGCTGCAGAGCCGCGCGCTCGATGCCCTGTTCGAGGCGACGACCGGTTGGGTGCGCAAGGCGCTCAGCCGCGGCGTCAGCGGACCGACGTGAGCCGCGGACATTTCATCACGCTCGAAGGCGGGGAGGGGGCCGGCAAGTCGACCCTGGCGCGCGCGCTCGCGCAGCGACTCGGCGAAAGCAGCCTCACTGTTACCACCACGCGCGAGCCCGGCGGATCGCCCAAAGCCGAGGCGATCCGCGAGCTGATCCTGTCGGGGCAAGTGAAGGACCACGGTAGCTTTGCCGAGGCGCTGATGTTCTCGGCGGCGCGGATCGACCATATCGACAGCCTGATCCGGCCGGCGCTGGAGCGCGGCACCTGGATCATCTGCGACCGCTTCGTCGATTCGACACGGGTCTATCAGGGCGCGCTCGGCAAGGTCGATGCTGCGCTGCTGGCCGAGCTGGAGGCCGTGACCATCGCCGGGCTGATGCCCGATCTGACGCTGATCCTCGACCTCGCTCCCGAGATCGGGCTCGCCCGCGCCGCGCGCCGCCGCCGCCCCGGCGAGGCGATCGATCGCTTCGAGGGCGAGACGCTCGCCTTCCATCGCAGGCTGCGGCAGGCCTATCTCGATATCGCTGCCGCGGAACCGCAGCGTTGCGCCGTGCTCGATGCGACGCTACCTCCGGAGCAGCTTTCGGAGGCCGCCTGGAGCATCCTGCGCGAGCGTCTGCCGATCGAACCGGACCCGTGATGCGAGAAACCAGCGACGAACCCGACCGGCTGCCGATCGCGCCGCATCCGCGCGAGACGCTCGGCCTGATCGGCCATGCAGCCCAGGAGCGCGCCTTTCTCGACGCGCTGACCGCCGGCCGGATGCACCATGCCTGGCTGCTCGGTGGCCCCGAGGGCATCGGCAAGGCGAGCTTCGCCTATCGCGCCGCCCGCTTCATGCTGGCCGCCGGCAGCCCGCAGGCGCGCGCCGTGGGCAGGAGCGACCTCGCCATGCCGGAAGCCGATCCGGCCAGCCGCCGCATCCTGGCGCAGTCGCATCCGGATCTGCATGTGCTACGCCGGATCCCGAAGCCGGACGGCAAGAGCTATACCAGCAATATCCCCGTCGATGCGGTGCGCCGCCTGATCGACCGCTTTGGATCGAGCGCGGCCGAGGGCGGCTGGCGCGTCTGCATCGTCGACTCGGCCGAGGATATGGACCGCCCCACGGCGAATGCGCTGCTGAAGCTGCTGGAGGAGCCGCCGCCGCAGGCCCTTTTCCTGATCGTCGCCCATGCGCCGGGACGGATGCTGCCGACGATCCGCTCGCGCTGTCGGCTCCTGACCTTCGAGCCGCTGACCGAGGCCGGCGTCGTCGAGGCCGGCAACCTTGCGCTCGAACGGATGGAGACGCCGTTCGACGAATCCGCGCTTCTGCGTGCCGCGCGGCTCTCGGAAGGATCGGTCCGGCGGGCACTGACCTATGTCGATCCTGAGACGCTGGCGCTGGTCGAGGCGGTAAGGGCGCGGCTCGATGCCTTGCCGCAGATCGATACGCCCGCGCTGTTGGCGCTCGCGGAGGATGTCGCGGGCAAGGCCGGCGAACGCGATTTCGCCGTGATGATCGAGACCGTGCAGGGCTGGCTCTCCGACCATCTCCATGCGCATGCTGCAGCGCGGCCGGCCCGCCTTGCACCGCTGGCGGAGGTATGGGAAAAGCTCGGACAGGCAGCGCGCGAGGTGGAGACCTATAATCTCGACCGCCGCCCGCTCGTGATCTCGATGTTTCATGATCTGTCGGCTGCGGTTTCCCGCTCGCGCGCAGCGTGAAGCGAAGCTTTCGGACAGACGATGGCCACGCCACCGAAATTCTACCTGACGACCGCGATCCACTACACCAACGGGCCGCCGCATATCGGCCACGCCTATGAGATGGTGGCGTCGGACGCGATCGCCCGGTTCAAGCGGCTCGACGGCTACGACGTCTTCGCCATGACCGGCACGGACGAGCACGGCCAGAAGGTGGCGCGCACCGCTGCCCAGAACGGCCTTTCGCCGAAGGAGTTCGTCGACGGGATCGCCGCCCGCTTCCAAGAGATGGAGCAGACGCTCGGCTGTTCGTTCGATCGCTTCATCCGCACCACCGATCCTGACCACGAGATTTCGACCGACGAGCTTTGGCGCCGGATGGAGGCCAATGGCGACATCTATCTCGCCAAGTATTCCGGCTGGTACTCGGTGCGCGACGAGGCCTTCTACGGCGAGGAGGAAACGTCCCTCCAGCCCGACGGCACGCGGCTCGGAGGGCAGGGCACCCCGGTCGAATGGGTCGAGGAGGAGAGCTATTTCTTCCGCCTCGCGAAATACCAGGACGCGCT